>Ga0265320_10000154_pt1 | contig 57386 bp, 49 predicted proteins | sample 4827metaG_FD_202087 | JGI IMG/M metagenome (GOLD analysis project Ga0265320, IMG submission 202087) | Rhizosphere microbial communities from Carex aquatilis grown in University of Washington, Seatle, WA, United States - 4-8-27 metaG | ecosystem: Host-associated > Plants > Roots > Rhizosphere >...
GATCGCTTCGACCAAGTCGGCCAGGGGCGCCCGTTCGACGGCCAGCCAGTCGGGCGGCGTGCCGGGGGCCAGCCCGAGCCCGCCCCAGCCATGGCCGGCCGCGTGGCTCTCGGCCGGCTCGGTCGAAGGAAACGCCGCGCGCAGCGATTCGAAGGCGCGCTCGGCGTTCGTGTCGGCGCTGTTCTGGGTCAGGATCGTGAGGATCAGCTCGCTCGTCGGCCCGAGACGGCGGATCCAGGCCGGGTGGCCGTAGACCGAGGCCAGCCCGTCGAGCACGTCCGGGACGAGGTTGGGCCGCGTCCGGGCCAGGCGACGGACCCAGGCCTGGACGGGATCCGGCGCCCTGCGCTTGCGCTTGGCGGCCGGCCGCCGGGCACGGGCCGGGCCCTTGGCGGCCGGGGGCGTCACGCCGCGAGCCATGACGCTCCCCGGGCGAGCCGTTCGCCACAGGCAATCAACGGGGCGGCACCGGCGGCCATCGCCTCGGCGACCGGCAGCGGCCGGAGATGGACCGGCTCGACGTCGACCCCGAGCGGCGCGAGGGCGGCGATCCCCGCGGGCTCGACGCCGCCGCCGACGGCGATGCACCGGACACCGGCGGACTGCGCCCGGCGGGCGACGCCGAGGGCCGTCTTGCCGAACGCCGTCTGGGCATCGATCCTGCCCTCGCCGGTGATCACCAGGTTTGCCCGGGCCAGCTTGGCATCGAGGTCCACCTCGCCCGCGATCAGGTCCACGCCCGGCTCGAGGGACAGGCCGTGGAAGCGGTCGGTCAGGCACAGCAAGCCGAAGCCCACGCCACCGGCGGCCCCGGCGCCGGGCGTGTCCCGCTCGCGCCGGCCGGTGGCCGCCTCGAGCAGGTCCGCATAGGCAGCCAGCCGGGCGTCGAGGGTCGCGACATCTTCGGCATCGGCGCCCTTCTGGGGCCCGTAGGTTGCCGCCGCACCGTCCGGTCCAAGGAGCGGGTTCGTCACGTCGCAGGCGACCAGCAGGTCGAGGCTCGCCAGGCGGGCGTCGAGGCCGACCAGGTCGATCCGGTCCGGCTCGACCCAGGCGCCGAGGGCGTCGAGGATCCCGGCCCCGCCGTCGGTCGTGGCGCTGCCGCCGATCCCCAGCACGATCCGGCGTGGCCCGGCGTCGAGCACGGCCCGCAGCAGGAGCCCCGTTCCGACCGTGGTCGCCCCGAGCGGATCGCGCTCGTCAACGGCCAGCCGCGAGAGACCCGAGGCAGCCGCCATCTCGACGATCGCCCGGCTGCCGTCGGTCGAGCGCAACCATGGCGCGTCGATCGGGCGGCCGATCGGATCGACCGTGGGCGCGGTCAGGACCTGCCAGCCGCCGGCTGCCGCGATCGCCGCCAGGGTGCCTTCGCCGCCGTCGGCCAGCGGTGCCAGGAGCAGCTCGTCGTGGGGCCGGACCCGGCGCCAGCCCTCGGCCAGGGCCCGGGCAACGTCGACCGAGGTGAGCGAGCCCTTGAACGAATCCGGTGCGAACAGGACCGTCGTCACGCCCCGGTCTCGCCCGCCCGCTTCTCGAGGTATTCCGGGATCCGGATCATCGGCGGCCGTTCCTGGTCGGCCAGCTCGATCACTTCGAGGCCGAGCCGGCCGTGCCCGGAGCGGGGCAGCTTCATCGTCGATCCGAGCTCGGCGAAGAGGCGCGCCTTGCGTCGCTCCTCGAGCCGCTTCATCACGGCCTGGAGGATCACGAAGCTCATCCGGCTGAGTCCCTCGAGCTCCTGGTTGCGGTGGACCCGGCGCTCAAGGTCGACCTGGCCCAGGCCTTCGAGCCCGACCCGCTCGGCGGCGTCGATCAGGTGCCCGATCTCGACCGCATAGCCGGTGAAGAACGGGATCGTCTCGAGCAGCGAGCGCCGGCCGGCGTATTCGCCCGAGAGGGGCTGGATGAAGCCCGACAGCTCAGGATAGAAGAGATTGATCAGGGGCCGGGCGACGAGCTCGGTCACCCGCCCGCCGCCGCCCTCCTTGAGCACTCCGGCCTCGACGATCGGGCGCTGGTAGTAGCCCTTGACGTATTCCAGGCGGGGCTCGGTCAGGAGCGGCCCGAGCGTGCCGTAGACCATCCGCGGATGCCAGCTCCGGACGTCCGTGTCGGCCCACACGATCAGGTCGCCGCTGGTCTCGTAGAGGCTCTTCCAGAGTGCCTCGCCCTTGCCCCGGAAGCTGCCGTAGCGGCTGAGGACCTGGGCGTGGCGGACGACCCGAGCGCCTTCGGCTTCGGCGATCTCGCGGGTCCGGTCGGTCGAGGACGAGTCGATCACCAGGATCTCGTCGAGGAGCGGCACCCGGCCCATCATCTCCCGGATCGCCCGGCTGACGATCGGCCCGATCGTCTCCTCCTCGTTGAGGGTCGGCAGGACGAGGCTGATCGTCAGGCCCTGCTTCTCCTTGAGCTGGACCAGCCGGCGCAGGTCGGCGAACTCGGCGTGATGGAAGTTCGACTCGCCGAACCAGCGTTCGACCCGGGTCGGCACCGCCCGCGCCTCTTCGGCCGCCCGGTCGGCGGCGGCCAGCGTCTCGGCTCGCTCGGCGAGCTTCTCGAAGGTCTGCCGTCCGATCGTCTCGCGGGTCTTGACCACGACCACCGTCGGCCGGGCCCGGGTGGCGATCGCCTCGGGCAGCGAGCCGAAGAGGTGGGCATCGGGGCCGCCCTCGGCCGGCGAGGCCGACGCCCCGACGACGACCAGGTCGGCCCGGTCCGCTTCGCGCAGGATCGCCGTCCGGACGTTGGCCGCCTCGCGGACGAGCGGCTCGGCTGCGCCGTGGACGTGCTGCTTGACGAAGGCCGCCAGCGCCCGTTCGGCCTGCGCCCGGACCGCGCTGGTGATCCCCGGCGGCACGACGTGGAGGACCGTGACCGTCGCGCCGTGGTAGGTCCCGATCGCGTCGGCGAAGGTCAGGGCGAGCTCGGCATGGGGGCCGCCCCGGACCGGGACCAGGATCCGCCGGATCTCGGTCGAGCCGCGTTGCTTGACCACGGCGATGTCGCACGGCGCCGCCCGGACGACCTGGTCGATCGTCGGCGAGACGACCGAGGTGGTGTCCGCCGAGCGGGACCGGCGGGGCGGTCCGTCGGGCGTCGAATCGCCGTTGGCGTGGATCGTGTGACGGCCGCCCCAGCCGAAGATCAGCAGGTCGGCCTCTTCCTCGCCGGCGGCCTCGATGATCCCTTCGGCAGCGTGCCGGGCGATCCGGACCAGGGGGTGGATCGGGATCCCCTCGGGGGCGTAGTCGAGGACCCGCTGGAGCAGCCGCCGGGCGTGGCGGGCGCGGGTGGCGCCCTCCGACAGGGGCATCCCCTCGGGCACTTCGACGATGCCCAGGGCGCGCAGCTCGCCGGCGCGCGGCTCGAGCAGGGCAGCGCCGATCCGGACGAGCTCGCCGGCGGTGCCCGGGTTGGCCACCGGGATCAGGATCCGGACCGGCAGCGGGGTCCGGTTCATCGGGCGTTCCAGCGCTCGACGAGGTACGGCTTGAGCAGCTCGAACTCGCGCGCCTGGCGCTCGACGCGTTCCTCCGCCTCGTCGGTCGTGATGTCCCGGTTCTCGACGACGAAGCTGGCGACCCGGCCGAAGTAGATCGGCACCAGGGCGGCGACGTAGCGCTCGATCGTGGCCGACTTGCGGGCGTCGGTCTCCTTGGCGTCGCCGGCGATCCGGCCAGCGGCCGCCACGAGGTCGTAGACGACCCGCGCCCAGACGTCATCGGGGAAGTGGAAGCCGGCCAGGGCATCGGCCATCTCGTGGGTGCCCGGGCCGGAGCCGGTCGAGCCGCTGCCGCCCGAGGCGCCGGTGTCGCCGCCGTGGACCCCCAGCCGGCGGCTCGCGTCGTCGAAGCGCGTGCCGGCCTCCTTGGCCAGCTCCAGAACCGTCTCGAGGGTGCCCGGGGCCAGCATCTGGGCCCAGGTCTCGGACATCGAGATCGACCCCGAGTTGAACTCGGAGACGAGGCGCAGGGAGTTCACCTCGAGCGGCGGAGGGTCGATGATCCGCTCGAAGCCGTACGCCGGGACGTCGTGCGAGCCGCGGATCTCGAGCCAGCGCTCGGGGCTGCGAGCCGCGAGCCGGAGGATCGTGCCCACGACCTGGCGGAACATCGGGCCCAGGTCAGCGCCGGGGTCCTTGGGATCGTGGACCTTGGCGCCCAGGCGCGCCTGGCAGACCGCGAAACCGCCGGCCAGGGCCTCGGTCGTCATCCAGATATCGATCCCGAAGCGGCTCACGTCGGCGTCCCAGGTGTCGAGCGTCAGGTAGTGCCGGACGAGGTCACCCGAGACCCCGAAGTCGCCCCCGATCGGCTGCCGGATCCGGTGGCCGTAGAGCGCTCGGGTGAGGGGGTAGGTGACCGTGTTGGTGATCGTGCCGTCGTACTTGTAGCGGGCGTACAGCGGGGCCACGAAGTCGTAGCCGCCCTTGATGATCGGACCGGCCAGCAATTCGATCCATTCGGGCACGATCGAGCGCAGATCCGAGTCGACGACGACCAAAGCGCTGACATTGAGCGCGGCCGCCATCTCGAAGATCGTGCGCAGGGCGGCGCCCTTGCCGCCGACACCATCGACCTCGGGATAGGTCAGGCTGACCTTCTCGAGCCGGTTCTTGGGCCGGACCAGGAGGATCCGCTCGATATAGTCCGGCGGCTCGGCCTCGGCCACCACCCGCTGGGTGCCGTCGGGCGAGCCGGCGTCGGCGTTGACCAGGACCGGGCGCAGGTCGGGGAAGTACTGGACCAGGCCGGCCTGGGCGGCGCGCACGACATAGCCGATCGTGGCGGCGTTCTTGAAGCTGGGGATACCGACCATCATGTCGGCCTGTCCCAGGCGCTCGATCAGCTCCCGGATGGGAGCGCTCAGACCGTCGTCAGCCACTAGCGGCTGGGAATCCGGGCGATCGCCCAGCCGTCGTTGTCGAGGCCCGGCCGGTAGCGGCTGTTGGCCGCCTTGAAGGCGATCGAGTGGAAGCCGATCGAGCGCCACGACACCAGCCAGGGATCGAGCGGCGGCCGGACGAAGATCCCGCGCCGGACGAACTGATTCTCGTCGAGGACGCTCTCCAGGATCCGCTTGCGCTCGAGGAGCGGGACGTCGAGGAGCGACTCGCCGTCAACCATCAGCAGGTCCACGGCGATCAGCGTGGTGGGCACCTCGGGATTGGCCGGCAGGCTGCGCTCCAGCGGCGTGAACTCCTCGCGCCGGCGGCCGCCGCCGATCAGCATCTGGCGGGTGAGGTCGCCGACCTTGGGCATCGCCACGGCCGGGATCGTGCTGTGCTCCGGCCCGCGCTCCACCTGGTCGGTGAGGTAGCCGTCGATCAGCAGGCTGGTCGCCCGGGCGGCTTCAACGAGGCCGGCCTCGACAGCTGGGAAGTCCTCGATCCGATCGCCGGCCTCATCGAGGATCGCGACATGCGGCCCGGCCTGGGCCCGGGGACCGCTGGTCTCGAGCTCGATCGTGACGCGCTCGCCGATCCACAGCGGCTCGATCAGCGGATCGCGGACCTTGCGGACATCGACGTGGCCAAATCGCTGGGGTCGCCAGGCGGTCCACGACGGCTGATCGAGGTCGTTCATCCCGGCAAGGATACGACGCGGCCTGACCGGGCCTCTCAGCCGCTGTTCAGGATCGCGTTCAGTAGTAGCCCGCGGGCGGTCCCTTGTACTCCTGGACCACATTGCCGCCGTCGACGACCAGGGTCTGGCCGGTGATATAGCTCGCCCCGGGCGAGGCCAGGAAGGCGATCGCCTGGGCGACCTCGTCGACCGTCCCGCTTCGCCCGATCGGCGTGTGCGCCCCGGCCACGACCTCGTCGGGCAGCTGCGATCCGCTCGCGATCCAGCCCGGCAGGATGCAGTTGACGGTCAGCCCGGCCCGGCCGTGCTCAACCGCCAGGCTGCGGGCCAGCCCGGTCAGGCCGGCCTTGGCCGCCGCGTAGCCGCTCGAGCGGGGATTGCTCACGAGCGGGCCGGTGACCGAGGACACGAACACGATCCGGGCACCCGGCGACTGCCGGAGGAGGGCCGGCAGGGCGGCCCGGGTCATGCTGAACGCGGTTCGCAGGTTGAGCGCGATCACCCGGTCCCACTCCGCGTCCGACGTGTCGAGCAGGGCCAGGTCCGTCTCCGGTTCGCCGACCGCGGTCATCCCCGCGGCATTGACCAGGATGTCGAGCCGGCCGTGCTCCTCGAGCGCCTCGGCCACGATCCGCTCGGCCGTGCCGTCCTGGGTCAGGTCGCCGACGTGCCCGCCGGCAGCGATGCCTGCCGCCCGCAGCTCGGCCACCCGATCGTGGATCCGGGCGGTGGTCGAGGCAATCGCGACCCGGGCGCCCTCGGCGCCGAGCAAGCGGGCGGTGGCGAAGCCGATCCCGGTGGAGCTGCCGGCGCCCGTGATCAGGGCCACCGCGTCGGTGAAGCGCCCGCTCACGCGTCGGCGGGGTAGCCGTCCGGATGGGCGAGGCGCCAGGTCCAGGCGGTGCCGATCATCTCGGCCAGGCTGCCCTGGTGCGGAGCCCAGCCCAGGATCGCCCGGGCCCGGTCCGCAGATGCGACGAGGACCGGTGGGTCGCCTGCCCGCCGCGGCCCGGTCTCATACGGGATCGCCTGGCCGACGACCGCCTCGGCGGCCCGGATCACCTCGCGGACGCTGAAGCCCGCGCCGGTCCCCAGGTTGAGGGCCAGGGCGGACTCGCCGCTGACGCCCAGCCGCGAGCCGGTGGCTTCGAGAGCGAGCAGGTGGGCCTCGGCCAGGTCCTGGACATGGATGTAGTCGCGGATCGGCGTGCCGTCGGGTGTCGGGTAGTCGTCGCCGAAGAGTGCCATCGGACGGCCCGTCGCGACCGCGCCCAGGATCGTCGGGATCAAGTGGGTCTCGGGGTCGTGGACCTCGCCGTTGCGCTCGCTCGCCCCGGCCACGTTGAAGTAGCGCAGGGCGATGCTCCGCAGCGCGTAGGCCGAGCCGTACCAGCGCAGTGCTGCTTCGAATGTCCGCTTCGTCTCGCCGTAGGGGTTGATCGGGTCGAGCGGCGCTGTTTCGGTGATCGGGGTCACGGCCGGCACGCCGTAGACCGCCGCGGTCGAGCTGAAGACGAAGCGCTCGACGCCGGCCTGGCGCGCTGCCTCGAGCAGGGCGACGCCGCCAACGACGTTGGCCCGGTAATAGATCGATGGCCTGCGGATCGACTCGCCGACGAGCGAGCGTGCGCCGCAATGGAGGATTGCCTCGATCGCATGTTCCCGGAGCAGCCCGCCGACGACGGCCTGGTCGGTGTAGCTCGATCGGACCAGGGTCGCCCCGCTGGGAACGGCGGCAGCGTGGCCGGTCGAGAGGTCGTCGAGGACGACCACGACATGCCCTGCGGCGAGGAGGCGCTCGACCGTGACCGAGCCGACGTAGCCGGCGCCACCGGTGACCAGGATTCTCATCGCTTGCGTCGCAGCAGGCGGCCGACGATCCCGGCTGGCGCGCTCGCAGGTCGAGCCGGCGCCGTCGGAGGCGGGCTCACCCGCCGGCCCTGGCCGGCAAGCACCTCGCGCAGGCGAGCCTCCATCCGGAGCGCCGTGGCGTTCTCGGGATCCACGGCCAGGGCGCGCAGCACCAGGGCGTGGGCCCCGGGCTCGTCGCCCCGCTCGAGCTGGACCCGGGCCAGGCCGATGATCGCGATCGCGTTGTGCGGGTCGGCCGCCGCGGCCTGGGCATACATCCGTTCGGCCTGGTCGACCAGACCCAGGCCAAGGGTCTGCTCGGCCTGGAGCATGAGCTCGATCATCCGTCCTCCGCGAGCATTGCCTGGGCCAGGAGCAGGAGTGTGGGCCGGTCGTTGCGGGCCGGGTCGTTGAGCACGACCTCGACCAGCCGGTCGAGGACCGAGCCAAGGATCGGCCCTTCGGCCGCGCCGAGCTCGGTGATCAGGTCGTTGCCGTCGATCAGCAGGCCCGATCGATCGAGGACGGCCTTGGCCTGGATCTGCTCGGCGATCCGGGTCCGCAGCTCGTCCAGGCCGCCCGCGTCGGCGGACAGGCCGCTGCCCAGATTATCCGCCGCCCGGAGGGCCAGCAGCTCGGCCAGGGCGGGCTCGCCGATTCGGCCGATCATCCGGCGCACGGCGGTGTCGCTCCAGCTCGATTCGTAGCTGAACATGTGGTTGCGGACCAGGAGCCCGACCCGTTCGATCGCGACCCGGGGGAAATGCAGCCGGCCGAGGAGCGCCTCGGCAAGGTCCGCACCGACCGTGTCGTGGCCGATGAAATGGCCGTCGGCGGCGGTCGCCGGCTTGCCGATGTCGTGGACCAGGCCGGCCAGGCGCACCACGGGCGCGTCGCGCGGTGCCGCATCGACGGTCCGGACCGTGTGATCCCAGAGGTCCTCGCCGGCCAGCTTGGTCTGGGCCACGCCGCGCTGGGCGGCGAGCTCGGGCGAGATCTCGCGGAGCAGGCCGGTCGCCTCGAGCAGGCGCAGGCCGATCGAGGGCCGGTCCGCGCCGAGGAGCTTCTCGAGCTCGCGCGCGATCCGCTCGCCCGACAGGTGGCGGACCAGCTCGGCCTGGCGGCTGATCGCAGCCAGGGTCCCGGCCGCGATCGTGAACTCGAGCTGGGCGGCGAGGCGGACCGCCCGGATCATCCGCAGGGCATCCTCGCCGAACCGGTCGGTGGCCACCCCGACGGCGATCAGCCGGCGCCGCTCGAGGTCGGCCTGTCCGCCGAACGGGTCGACCAGGTGGTCGGCCTCGCCGGGCAGCGCGCCCCAGGCCAGGGCGTTGACGGTGAAGTCGCGGCGGGCCAGGTCCTCCTCAATCGTCGCCCCGAACTCGACCCGGTGGGGCCGCCGGAAATCGGCATAGTCGTGGTCGCGCCGAAAGGTCGTGATCTCGTGCCAGACGCCGTCGCGCTGGACGGCCACCGTGCCGAACGTGTTCTGGTAGATGGCGCCGGGGAACAGCGTCTGGAGCGCCTCGGGCCGGGCATCGGTCGCCAGGTCCCAGTCGCGGGGCGACCGGCCGAGGAGGATGTCGCGCAGCGAGCCGCCGACGACGTAGGCCGACTGGCCGTTCCCCCGGAGGGTCTCGAGGATCGACTGGACCGGGCGCGGAATGCGGGCCGCGATCGGCCCGTCGCTGGCGTCCGTGATCAGTTGCGGCCCAGGAACAGGTAGTCCCGCCACGCCTCGTTGCGCTCGTCGGAGAGGTACGGCGTGAACAGCGAATAAACGTCGCTGCGCGGCTCGAACGGCGAGCGGACGAGCCGCAGGCGGGCCTCCTCGAGGGTCTTGCCACCCTTGCGGTGGTTGCACGGCTTGCACGCGGCCACGAGGTTCTCCCAGCTGTGGGCCCCGCCCCGGTGACGCGGGATCACGTGGTCGAGGGTCAGGTCGCCGGCCTGCCGGCCGCAGTACTGGCAGCGGTGGCCATCGCGGGCGAAGATCTCGCGCCGGGTCAGCTTGACCCGCGGTCGCGGCCGGCGGATGTGGTGCTGGAGCCGGATCACGCTTGGGGCGCGAAACTCCTGCCGCGGCGTCCGGATCATCTGGTGGTCGTACTCGACCACTTCCGCCTTCTCGCCGAAGACCAGGCGAAACGCACGCGGCAGATTACAGACATTCAGCGGTTCGTAATTCTGGTTCAGCACGAGGACGGCACCGTCCATGGCGCGGATGCTATCAGGGCCGCGGAGAGGCGGCGCCGGTGGCCGGATCCCAGCCGCCGGCCTGGCCGACCTTCGAGGCGAGGGGCCGACCGAGCAGCCCGGCGACGAAGTGCGCTGCCTCGAGAATCGCCGCCAGCCGGACACCATGGCTCCAGCCCGACGCATCGAGGAAATACACGAGGTCCTCGGTCGCGAGGTTGCCGGCGGCGCCCGGGGCGTAGGGGCAGCCACCGGTCCCGCCGGTCGAGGCATCGAAGGCCCGGATGCCGGCCCGCAGACCGGCGGCGACGTTGGCCAGGGCCGTGCCGCGGGTGTCGTGGAAGTGGAAGGCGAGCCGCTCGGGCGGCAAGCCGGCGGCGAGCGCCAGCCCGGTCAGCTCCTCCACCTGGTCGGGGACGCCCACCCCGATCGTGTCCCCGAAGCAGACCTCGTCGGCGCCCAGCTCGACCAGCCGGAGGGCGACCTCGACCGCCGCGCCGGGCTCGATCCGGCCGACGTAGGGGCAGCCGAATGCCGTCGAGACGTAGGCCCGCCGCCACCAGCCCAGGGCCCCCGCCCGCTCCAGGACCGGCCCGAAGGCGGCCAACGATTCGGCGATCGTCATCCCGATGTTGTGGCTGGTGAAGGCGTCCGAGGCGGCGGTGAAGACCGCCAGGGCATCGGCGCCGGCCGCCTCGGCCCGGACCATCCCGCGCTCGTTGGGGACCAGGACCGGGTAGCGCACGCCGGGTCGTCGGCGGAGGGCCCGGAGCAGCTCGTCAGCGTCGGCCAGCTGCGGGATCGCGGCCGGACGGACGAAGCTCGTCGCCTCGATCTCGGTCAGGCCGGCCGCGACGAGCAGCTCGATGAAGCGCAGCTTGCCCGCGGTCGGAATCGGCCGCGACTCGTTCTGCAGCCCGTCGCGCGGGCCGACCTCGTAGATCCGGACGCGGCGATCCGCCGCTGGTCCGTCGGTGGCTGTCAGGCTCAGGCTCCGGGCTTGGCGGCCGGCGCTGGCTGGGACGCGATCGGCGGCATCTTCGCCTGCTCGACCCGGGCGATCTGGACTTCGATGGCCGAGATCTCTTCGCACGCTGCGCGGAAGTCGACCCCACCCAACGCGGCCCGGTCGCGCCGGCGGCGCGCTTCGGCATGGAGGACCAGCAGGTCGGCGCGATTGTCGGGCAGCTTGTCGGGCGCCCTGTCGGGCAGGGGCGAGCTCACGGGATCTCCTCCATCTTCGCCGCTACGGTAGCGCGTCCGGGCCCGGGAGTCAGGGTCGCCAGCGCCTGGCCGCGGCTGACCTGGCTGCCCGGTTCGACCAGCAGCTCGCCGACGGTTCCGGTCGCGGGCGCCGTCACGACGTGCTCCATTTTCATCGCCTCCACGGTCAGCAGCGCCTGGCCGGCCTCGACCTGGGCGCCGGCCGTGACGTGGACGGCCAGCACCCGGCCGGGCATCGGCGATGGCACATCGAGCTGGCCGCCACCCGCGTGGCCGGCCGCGGCCCGGGCCGCCCGGTCGACGTCCGGCGGCTGCGCCAGACGGAACGCCACGCTGCGGCCGCCGTCGTCGACGAAGACGACCGGCCCGGCCCGGACCTGGGACGGCGCATGCGGTCCCGGCTGGCCCGGTGCCGGCGGTGCGTCCCGGTCGATCTCGATCGTCCGCTCGTTGCCGTCGGCCTCGAGCCGGACACGCGCCGGCCCGTTGAGCCGCCAGCCGGTCTCGGACGACCGGGCCAGCTCCGTGGCCGCGGCGAGCCAGGCTGCCTCGCTCGGGCCCTCACCGGCCGTGCCCGGCGGCGGCCAGGTCCGCTCGAGCGTATCGATTCGGGCCTCGCCGGCCCGCACGACTGGCGCTGCGACCAGCCAGCGCAGGAAGCGCAGGTTGGTCACGACGCCGAGGACGAGCGTTTCGCCGAGCGCCCGTTCCAGGGCCGCCAGCGCTTCGGCCCGGCTCCGACCGCCGGCGATGACCTTGGCCAGCATCGGATCGAAGTGCGTGTCAATCACCGCGCCCGCTTCGATCCCGCTGTCGACCCGGACGCCGGCCGGCCACTCGAGCGCCTCGACCCGGCCGGCCGAGGGCAGGAAGCCGGTCTCGGGGTCCTCGGCGTAGAGGCGGACCTCGACGGCGTGACCGCCGGCTGCCCGGGCTCGATCTGCGTCGTCCTGGTTGAAGCCGAGGTGCTCGCCGGCGGCGATCCGGAGCTGGTCGGCGACCAGGTCCCTGCCGGTGACCAGCTCCGTGACCGGGTGCTCTACCTGGAGCCGGGTGTTCATCTCGAGGAAGTGGAACGAGCCGTCATCCTCGAGCAGGAACTCGCACGTCCCGGCGGACCGGTAGCCGACGGCCGAGGCTAGCTCGAGGGCGGCCGCGCCGAGTTGTGCCCGGAGCTGGGCGTCGACCGCCGGCGACGGCGTCTCCTCGAGGACCTTCTGGTGACGGCGCTGGAGCGAGCAATCGCGCTCGCCCAGGTGGACGCCGTTGCCGTGCGCATCGAACAGGAGCTGGACCTCGACATGGCGCGGGCCGTCGAGATAGCGCTCGAGGACGAGGCGCTCGTCACCGAACGCCTGGGCCGCCTCGCGCCGGGCCGTGGCCAGGGCCGCGAGGAAGGGTGCCGCTGGCTCGACCGAGTCGACCACCCGCATGCCCTTGCCGCCGCCGCCCGCGGCCGGTTTGATGAGGACCCGGTGGCGGGCGGCCTGGCCTCGTCCGGCGATGGTCAGCGCCGCATCGAGGAGCGCGGCGTCGGACTGGTCGTCGCCGTCGTAGCCGGGCACGATCGGGACCCCGAGGCGCTGCGCCAGCCGGCGCGCGGCCGCCTTGTCGCCCATCGCCCGGATCGCGCCCGCCGGCGGCCCGACCCAGCGAATGCCGGCCGACTCGACGGCGTCGGCGAAGGCCGCGTTCTCCGACAGGAAGCCGAATCCCGGATGGAGGGCGTCGGCCCCGGCCGCGAGCGTGGCCCGGACCACGGCGTCGATGTCGAGCAGATCGATGACCGGCTGGCCTTCGAGGCCGGGCGCGACGGCCCGCATGCCAAGGCGGTCGGTGGTCCGCCGGATCCTGGCGGCGATCTCGCCCCGGTTGGCGATGAACAAGGTCCGGATCGGCGTGATCTCACCTGGCGGCCCGGCGCTGGCTCCCCCGGCACCGGTCCCCGCGACAAACGCGTCAATCACGTCAGATGCGACACGCCAGCGTCCACCAACCCGTCGTGCCGATAGCTCACCGCGGGATATCCAGCGCTGCACGCTTCGGGTCGTGGCGCCAACCCGCTCGGCGGCTTGCCTCGGCGTCAACTCCTCGGTCATCGTGGCGCGATTGTCGCGCTCCGAGGCCGCAACTGGCAACCGCGGGCGGTCGCGCAATCGGGCCGGGGTCCCGACCCTGTCGCGTCTGCGCACCGTCCCGCGTGACTCGTTGCCAAAACGCGAGATAACGCGGTCTTATGGCCGTCCATCACCGGATTCCGGTCCGGTCACGATCCTCTGTTGGGCGAGCCCCGCACGAGCCGGCGCTTGGGAGAGCTCGCCCAGCCAGATTCCCGGCTGGAACCAGCCATAAGCACGATCCGGCTCGACATTTGTCAACGAGGCCGCGCGGTTCCGCCCTACTCCTCGCCGGGCACCCAGCTGGCGGGCCGCTTGTCGAGGAACGCGCGCAGGCCCTCCTGCGCCTCCGGCGAGCGACGCTGGCGGGCAATCACCCGGGCGGTGTGCCATTTCGACGAGCCGTGGGGCAGGCCACGGACCTCGCGCACGATCGACTTGGCGGCCCGGGCCGCGGTTGGGCCGGCGGCCAGGATGTCGCCCAGGGCCGACTCGACCGCAGCGTCGAGTGCGCCCGGACCTTCGACCAGCTCGTGGACCAGGCCGATCCGCTGCGCCCGTGCCGCGTCGAACCGGCGGCCACCTGGGAACAGGGCCCGGGCGTTCGTCTCGCCGATCTTGGCGATCACGAACGGCGAGATGACCGCGGGCAGGATTCCCAGGCGCGTCTCGGTGAAGCCGAAGCGCGTCCCCGATTCGGCAATCACGAGGTCGCTGACCGCGCACAGGCCCGTCCCGCCGCCGAGCACGGAGCCGTGGACCCGGGCGATGACCGGGACCGGGCAGGTGTCGATCGCATCGAACATCTCGGCCATCGCCATCGCGTCCTGCTCGTTGGCTTCGACGTCGAGCTCGAGCGACGCTCGCATCCAGCCGACGTCGGCGCCGGCACAGAACGACGGTCCGTCGCCGGCGAGGACGACCGCTCGCAGCCGGTCCGCGGGCTCCGCCGCGAGGGCGGCAAACGCACTTCCCAGATCGGCGATCAGGCTGGCATCGAAGGCATTGTGGCGCTCCGGCCGGGCCAGGCTCACCCGGGCAATGCAGCCGTTCGGCCCGCTGCGCTCGACCCGGAGGCCCGATCCCGGCTGGTTGCTCACCCGGCCATCGTAGCGGCCGGCTGCTAGGCTCGAGCCGTGCCCGACGCCATCGATCACGTCCTGATCGCCTGCACCGACCCGGCCCAGGCCGCCGCCGAGCTCGAGGCGCGGCTGGGTCTGGCGGCCACTGGCTCCGGACGGCATACGGCGCTGGGGACGTTCAACCAGCTGATCTGGCTGGGCGATGCGTTCATCGAGCTGATCGGGATCGAGGCCCGCAAGCTGGCCGAAGCGAGCTGGGTCGGCCGGCCGGTCCTGCGCGCGGCGGACGCCGGCGGCGGCTTCGCGATGTGGGCGGCGGCCACGACCGCGATCCAGGCCGAGGTGGCGGCCCTGCGCGCTCGCGGCTCGGACATCGGCGATCCGATCGCCGGCGAGCGGGTCCGGCCCGACGGCCGAATCGTGCGCTGGAGGCTGGCCGAATCGCCGTCGATGGGGCCCCTCGAGCCGCCCTTCCTGATCGAGCACGACCTGGCCGCAGCCGAATGGAGCTCGGCCGAGCGGGCGGAACGAGCGGCCCAGCGCCAGCCCATCGGCGGCCCGGTCCGGTTCGACACGCTCGAGCTGCCCTCGCCGGACATTCCCCTCGCGTCGCGGCGCTACCTGCGCACGGTGGGCATCGGACCGTTCCGGCCGTCGCTCGCCGGCCGCGGCGCCCGTGACGCGACCGTCGGCCCGCACACGATCCGCTTCGTCCCGTCGCAGGCCGGGGGCTGGCCCGTCGCCGTCCTCTACCTGCGCGCGGATCTGGAGGGCGTCCCGGCCGGGACGGAGGTCCGCAGCCTCGAGCTGTTCGGCTGCCGCTGGATCATCCGGGCCGGTTGAGGCCGGCCTACATCCGGAAGACGCCGAAGCGCGTCTCGGGAATCGGGGCATGGAGGCTGGCGGCCAGGCCCAGGGCCAGCACTCGGCGGGTGTCGAGCGGGTCGATCACCCCGTCGTCCCACAACCGGGCGGTGGCGAAATAGGGGTTGCCCTCGGCCTCGTAGCGATCGAGGATCGGCGCCTCGAACGCGTCGCGTGCCGCCTCCGACTCGAACGGTCCGCCGACCGTCGAGAGCACCCGGGCCGCCTGGCGGCCGCCCATCACGCTAATCCGGCTGTTTGGCCACGACCACAGGAAGCGCGGCGAGTAGGCCCGCCCGGACATCGCGTAGTTGCCCGCCCCGAAGCTGCCCCCGACGATCACCGTGAACTTGGGCACCTCGGCGCAGGCCACGGCCATGACCATCTTGGCCCCGTCCTTGGCGATGCCCCCGGCCTCGTACTCGCGGCCGACCATGAACCCGGTGATGTTCTGGAGAAAGACGAGCGGGATCCGCCGTTGGGCGGCGATCTCGATGAAGTGGGCGCCCTTGAGCGCCGATTGGCTGAACAGGATCCCGTCGTTGGCGATGATCCCGATCGGATAGCCGTCAAGGTGGGCGAAGCCGCACACCAGGGTCTCGCCGTAGAGCGGCTTGAACTCGTGGAAGCGGCTGCCATCGACCAGCCTGGCGATCACCTCGCGGACTGCCAGCGGGTGGCGCAGATCGGCGGGAATGGCAGCGTACAGATGTCCACCCGCTGCGCCGTCGGCCTGGACCGCGGGCGGCTCCGGCGTCCGGCGCGCCCAGGGCAGGCTTGGCCCGGGCCGGTTCAGGTTGGCAACGATCGAGCGGCCCAGGGCCAGGGCATGCTCGTCGTCGAGTGCCTCGTGGTCGACCACGCCGCTGATCCGGGCATGGACGCTCGCCCCGCCGAGGTCCTCGGCGCTGACGTCCTCGCCGGTGGCGGCCTTCACCAGCGGCGGCCCGCCCAGGAAGATCGTGCCCGTCCCCTTGACGATCACCGTCTCGTCGCTCATCGCCGGGACGTAGGCGCCGCCGGCGGTGCTGCTGCCCATCACCAGGGCGACCTGGGGGATCGCCGCGGCGGACAGCCGGGCCTGGTTGTAGAAGATCCGGCCGAAGTGCTCGCGGTCCGGGAAGACGTCCGCCTGGAGGGGCAGGAAGGCTCCGCCCGAATCGACCAGGTAGATGCACGGCAAGCGGTTCTCGAGGGCGATCTCCTGAGCCCGGAGGTGCTTCTTGACCGTCAGCGGGTAGTACGTCCCGCCCTTGACCGTGGCGTCGTTGGCGACCAGGACGCAGGTCACGCCCTCGACCTGGCCGATCCCGGTCACGATCCCGGCGCTCGGGGCGTCCTGGCCATCCTGGCCGTACACGCCGTCGGCGGCCAGCGGGCTCAGCTCGAGGAAGGCCGAGCCGGGGTCGAGCAGCCGGTCGATCCGTTCCCGGACGGGCAGCTTGCCTCGCGCCCGATGCTTCTCGATCGCGGCCGGGTCGCCGCCGGCCCCGTTGCCGCCGACCCGCGCCTGGCGCGCCCGGAGATCGGCGACCAGGGCCTCCATCGCCGCCCGGTTGGCCAGACCGTCGGCGCTCGCCGGGTCGAGTCGGCTGCGCAGCACGGACATGCTCCGATCATAGCCGCGCGTCGCTCGTGCCGAGGACGTCGCCACAGGAGAACAAAACGGCGTCAACGAGGGCAGTTGATGGGCGGTCGGTCAGGTACCCGCTCGATTCGTTCGCCGGTGACGGTCGGATCGGCCAAACAGGGTCCTAGGGACCCGGGGTGCGCCATCGATTCCCCGGTCTTGTTCGCCTGGGGCGACACCGGGCGCGGAAGCGCGAGGACCGTTCGGCTACCGGACTCGGCGAAAGCCGATGCGCGGGACCCGAGCCACGACGTTGGGCCCCGCCCAGGGCGACAGCCGGTGTCTCCAATGGGCCGCCGCCGAACGAGCGGGAAACGTGCTACGGTGCGTGGGCAAGTGAGTCCCACAGCCGATCCCGTTCTGGACCCTGCCAGCAGCACGGATCCCGCGACCCGGGCCGAGTCGATTCGGCGCGGCCTGGCCGAGGCGTGGGGTGCGATGGGCGCTTCGTGGGGCGTCGCGCCGGCGATCGCCCGGGTCCACATCTACCTGATGGCCCGGGGTGAGCCACTGACCGAACGCGAAGTGCGCGAGGCCCTTGGGCTCAGCCATCGGGCCGCCAGCCTGGCCCTCGACGCAGCGATCAAGTGGGGCGTCGTCGAACGGGTCGAGGAACCCCGGCGGGTCGGCCGGCGTGGCCCGGCAGGTACGGCCTACGCCTCGATCGGCGACCACTTCCGGTGGTTCAGCCGGGTGATCGAGCATCGCAAGGCGCTCGAGGGCGATCCGATCATCGACGTCCTCGAACGGACTGCCGCCGACGCCACGGCCGCTGCTGCCCAATACCCGCAGGACGTTGAGCTGGCCGAGCTGCGCGACTGGCTGGCGACCTTCCTGTGGTTCGTCCGCCTCTTCAACCGGGCGATCGGCCTGGTGCCGGTCCTCGAGCCGTCCGAGCTCGAGCACCTCCTCGACCTCCTGGCGCGGATCCCCGACGACACGATCCTGCGCCTCGTCCGGCTGCTCGGCCAGCTGCCCGACGACGACGTCCTGTCACTGATCGGCGCGCTCTCGAAGCTGTCGCCGGGGGCCGCGCGGCGCTCGATCAAGCTGATGGCCGGGGTCGTCAAGACCGTCGGTCGCTGACCGCCGCCCCACCGCGCCGTTCGGCGCCCCCGAGCCGGCTTCACGGCTCATGCGATAATTCGAGCGCGCGACACGATCCGGCCCGCTCGAACGGGGATTGCCCCGGGGCCCAGCCCAGGCCGGCGCGGAACGCAGGAGTCAACCGGAGCCAGCACATGACCGTCGAAACGTCCACCTGGGCCACCAAGAAGGGTCTCGCCCAGATGCTCAAGGGCGGCGTCATCATGGATGTCGTCACCCCCGATCAGGCCAAGATCGCCGAAGAGGCCGGCGCCGTCGCCGTCATGGCCCTCGAGCGGGTGCCCTCGGATATCCGCGCGACCGGTGGCGTCGCCCGGATGAGCGATCCGTCGATGATCGTGGGGATCATGGACGCGGTCTCGATCCCGGTCATGGCCAAGGCCCGGATCGGGCATTTCGTCGAGGCCCAGATCCTCGAGGCCCTGGGCGTCGACTACATCGACGAGTCCGAGGTCCTGACCCCGGCCGACGAGGCCAACCACATCGACAAGCACGCCTTCAAGGTGCCCTTCGTGTGCGGCTCGCGGAACCTGGGTGAGGCGCTCCGCCGGATCAGCGAAGGCGCCGCGATGATGCGCACCAAGGGCGAGGCCGGCACCGGCAACATCGTCGAGGCGGTCCGCCACATCCGGACGGTCAACGCCGAGCTGCGCCGGCTGCACGGGCTGCGCGAGGACGAGCTGTTTGTCGCCGCCAAGGAGCTCGGTGCGCCGCTCGAGCTCGTTCGTCAGGTCGCGGCCGAGGGCAAGCTGCCGGTCGTCAACTTCGTCGCCGGCGGGATCGCCACCCCGGCCGACGCGGCCCTGGCGATGCAGCTCGGCGCCGAGGGCGTCTTCGTCGGCTCGGGCATCTTCAAGAGCGAGGATCCGGCCCGGATGGCGAATGCGATCGTCCAGGCCACAACCCACTTCGACAACCCGGCGCTGCTGGCCGAGGTCAGCAAGGGCCTCGGGGCGGCGATGCGCGGGATCAGCATGGAAACGATCCCCGACCAGGAGCGGCTTGCTATCCGGGGCTGGTAGGCCGGCCCGAGCACGCACCTGATGAAGATCGGAGTCCTGGCCGTCCAGGGCGCCTTCATCGAGCATCTCCGGACCTTTCGTTCGATCGGCGTCGAAGCCGTCGAAGTCCGGCTCCCGGGGGATCTCGAGGGCGTCAGCGGGCTGACCCTGCCCGGCGGCGAGAGCACGGCCATGCGCCGCCTGATCGATCGCTGGGGGCTGCGCCAGCCGATCCTCGACCTGGCCGAGAGCGGGGCGCCGATCTTCGGCACCTGTGCCGGGATGATCCTGCTCGCCCGCGAGATCACTGACGGCGAGGAGCCGGTGCTGCCGCTGCTCGACGTGACCGTCCAGCGCAATGCCTTCGGGCGCCAGCTCGACTCGTTCGAAGCCGACCTGCAGGTTCCGATGCTCGGCGATGAGCCCGTCCACGGCGTCTTCATCCGGGCGCCGGTGATCGTCCGGGTGGGTCCCTCGGTCGAGGTGATGGCCCGTCTCGACGACGACCGGGTCGTCGCGGTTCGCGAGCGGAACATCATCGCCACGGCGTTTCATCCCGAGCTGGCCGGCGAGACCCGCTTCCACCGGCTGGTGGCGACGATGGCCGCAGAGCACGACGATCCGGGTGAAGGCTCAGGCCGCCGGCATCACCCGGTGCGCCGGGACCGGACCGCCCGATGACCCTCTCGGGCAAGGTCCGGATGGCCCGCCTGACCGACCTGGCGGCCCTCGGCGAGCTGTCGCGCCTGGCCCAGACCGATGCCGCCCGTTCGCTGGGGCTGCCCGTGACCCGCCCGCGGATGGGCGTCTTCAGCCTCTTCCGCCTGCCGCTCGGCGCATTCCAGCCGAACGACCTGCTGTACGTGTACGAGGAGGACCGTCGGATCAGCGGCCTGCTCCGGGTCGAACGCGAGAGCCATCGCGACGAGTGGACGATGGTCGAGCTCGACGCGATCGGCCAGGGCGATGCCGGCGACATCCGCTTCCGCCTCGTGCAGCACCTCCTGCGCGATGGCGCCAAGCGTGGCGCCGTCCGCTTCCACGTCGCCTGCGCCGACGCCGACGGCAACGTCGAGCTGTTCATGCAGGCCGGCTTTGCCCGCTACGGCGAGGAGCAGATCCTGTTCCGGGACTCGACCGAGGCGCTGCCCGAGGCGTGGACCGACGAACGCGCCGCGAGCTGCGGGATCCGGCCCGTCCAGCCGGTCGACGCGCTGGCCCTCGCCCGGCTCTACGCACTCGTGACCCCGCAGCCCGTCCAGCGCCTCGAGGCCTATCGCCTGCCCGACTGGGAGCGCCAGGGCGCCGGCTGGCGGGTGCCGCGCTCGAGCCTGACCCCGATCCTCCGTTTCGCCGACATCGAAGCCTTCGTCCAGGACCAGCCCGCCGCCGGTGGCGATCCGACCGGCCTGTCGGCGTTCATCCAGATCGCCGTGGCCAAGGAGGACCAGCCCCACTACCTCAAGATCCTGGCCCGACCCGAAGCGGACGTCGGGCCGCTGGTCGAGTACGGTCTGGGCGTGATCGCGGCCCGGACCGGCAATCCCCGCGTAGCGCAGCATGGCGTGATCTCGGCGGTTCGGACCTACGAATCACCGATTGACCGCCGGCTCGAGGAGGCCGGCTTCGAGGTTGAATCCAGCGTGACCCTGCTCCTCAAGGAAGCTCTCGTCCGGGTCGCCGAGCCGGCGCTGGTGCCGGCTATCCGATGACCCGGGTCCACGTCCCTGCACCGCCGACCCCGGAGGTCCCGTGACTGCAGTCCCCGCCAACGTCCCAGCCAATTCCGATCGCGAAGCGATGGACGACCTCGAGCTGCTCCTGGCGGCGCTCCCGCCGGAAGTCGTCGACGCCGTCCACGCCCTGCCCGACCAGACGACCCTGATCGAGGTCGTCCTCGATCTCGGCCGCCGTCCGGAAGCCCGGTTCCCGAACAGCGAGGTGACCCTCCTCGATCGCGAGATCGACGAATCCGACCTGGCCTACGTCGTCGACCATATCGGCACCTTCGGCGACGACAACCGGGCCGGGATCGAGCGGACCCTCCATCGGATCAGCGCGATCCGCAACCGGAGCGGCAAGATCGTCGGCCTGACCTGCCGGATCGGCAAGGCCGTCTTCGGCACGATCGAGATCATCAACGACTTCGTCGAGAGCGGGAAATCGATCCTGATCATGGGCCGCCCGGGGATCGGCAAGACGACGATGCTGCGCGAGGCAGCCCGGGTCCTGGCCGACGACATGGGCAAGCGGGTCGTGGTCGTGGACACCAGCAACGAGATCGCCGGCGACGGCGACATCCCCCATCCGGCGATCGGCAAGGCGCGCCGGATGCAGGTCCGGACGCCGTCTCTCCAGCACGAGGTGATGATCGAGGCGGTCGAGAACCACATGCCCCAGGTGATCGTCATCGACGAGATCGGGACCGAGCTCGAGGCCCAGGCCGCGCGCACGATCGCCGAGCGCGGCGTCCAGCTGATCGGCACCGCCCATGGCAACAACCTCGACAACCTGATGCTCAACCCGACCCTGTCCGACCTGATCGGCGGGATCCAGAGCGTCACCCTGGGCGACGAGGAGGCCCGTCGGCGGCGCTCCCAGAAGAGCGTCCTCGAGCGCAAGCAGCCGCCGACCTTCGACGTGATCATCGAGATCCAGGATCGGGAGCGGGTCATGGTCCATGCCGACGTGGCCGAGACCGTCGACGAGATGCTCCGCGGCGATCCGGTCGCGCCCGAGCTCCGCTGGCGGGACGAAGAGGGCGTCCATCGCTCCCAGTCCCGGCCCCGGCCGTCGCCCCGCGAGACGCTCGGCAGCGAGCGCTTCGCCGGCCTGATCGGGACCGGCAGCCCGTGGCGCATGGAGCCCGGCTGGCGAGGCGAGAGCGCCTATCGCAGCGGCGGCTACCGCGACGCCGCGCCGGGTGCCGCACCAGGCGGCTATCGTGCCGGCTATCGGCCGGGAGCGACCGGCGGCTGGCGCCAGACCCGCGGCGGGACGACCCGCGAGACCGGCCCCCGCGGTCGGTTAGACGGGCCCGGCCGGCCGGGTGAACCGAACACGGGGGCGATGCCCGGCGAGCGCTTCGCCAACCAGCCGCCGGGTGGCGACGTTCGCGGCGCGGGTTCGGGCTTCGGTTCCGTGCCGCCGCTGGCATCGCCCGACCACCCGTTCATTGCCGGCGAGATCGCCGATCGCGGTCCGCTCGAGCGTGGGGTTCCGGCGCCGGTCGATCGCCGTGCCCGCGAGCAGCGCGAGCGCGAGCGCCAGGCTGCCTGGCGCGACCAGGCTGCGCGGGCACTGACCGCGCTCAAGGCCGACGAGGGGACGGCCCCGGTCAATGCCCTCGAGCTGCCGGTCCCGGATCCGGCCGGGCATGGATCGGCGGCTCGGGCCGGAGCGTCCGCAGCCGCGTCCACGTCGCGTGCCAGCGTGCCGGCCCTGAGCCCCGTGGCGGCCGAGCTGGACGCCGACGATGAGGACGATGTCGAGGATTCCGATGACGGCGATGCCGGCCGCGCCGGCGCTGCCGACGCGACGATCCTGCGGGTCACCGACGGCCTGCTCCCCACGTTGCGGGTGCTGCCGTTCGGGGTCAGCCGCAAGCGTCTTGAGCAGGCGATCCGCGAGCTGCAGCTGCCGGTGATCATCGCCCGCAACATCGACGAAGCCGATGTGGTGATGACCCTCCGCAGCGAGTACCGCTCGAAGCCCCCGACCGTGCGCGATGCCGAGGAGCGCGGCCTGCCGGTCTACGTCCTGAAGAGCAACACGATCCTCCAGATGCACGCCAGCCTGACCTCGATCTTCTCGCTCGCCCTCGATCCCCGGGAGGCCGCCCTGCGCGAGACCGAGGAGGCGATCGGGATGGTGATCGAGCGTTCCGAGGCCGTCGAGCTGTCGCCCCAGAGCGCCTACATCCGCCGGCTCCAGCACCAGATGGCCGAGCGGGCGAACCTCGTCTCACGGTCACGGGGCCGGGAGCCCTATCGCCGGGTCCGCCTCTACCCCGACCAGGCCCGCGTCTGGCGCTAGGGTCCGCGGCCGTGGCCGTGGCCGTCCCGCGGCTCCGTCGCCGCCGGTCGCGTCGTCGCAGGCGGCCCATGGCGGCGTTGTCGCCGCGGGCGGACAAATCGCGCGAATCCGCCGGCTCGGGCCTCATGGACCACTGGAATCGGCAGGTTTGTCCTCCGGTGGCGGACATAAGGCAGGAATCCCGAAGTTTGGCGGCCAGGTAAGCCTCGGATGAGGCCTGTTTGTTCTCCTACGGCGACCACTAGACGATCGTCACAGCGCGGGCCCTGGCAGCCTCGTGGGCCGGAGCTCTTGCTCGGGAGGGTGAGATGGCTTCGGAAGGCGCCGCGAGGTCCAGCAGAACGGTCGGACGCGAGGCGAGGCGACTTGCTCGACTCGACGCCAGCCGCGTCGGTCACGAGCTGCGCGAGCTCCGGGTTGGTCTAGGTGTGTCCCAGGCCGCCGTGGCCCGGGTCGCCGGCGTGAGTCGGTCTGTCGTGAGTGACCTCGAGCGCGGGGATCCGACCGTGGGGCTGGACGTTCGTCGGCGGACGGCGATCGTCCTCGGCGCCGACCTGCGTGTCAGCGTCTATCCCGGCGCTCCACCGATGCTGCACGACGTCGCTCACGCCCGGATCATCGAGCGGATTCTGGGGCGAAAGAGTCCGGCTTGGCGATCCGAGCTCGAAGCCGGGGTACCCGGACCGTTCCGAGCCTCGACCGACGTACGCCTGTCCAAGCCGGGGTCGATCGTGCTGATCGAAGTCGAGACGCGCATCCGCGATTGGGAGGCAACCGTGCGGCGCATCTTCGAGAAGCGTGAGCGGGTGGTTGCCAGCGTTTCGAGTGAACTGCGCGTCTTCGCCGTGCTGTGTCTCCCGCCGACCCGTCACCATCGACGCCTGGTGAGTGATCTGGCTGGGTCGGTCGCAGCCGCGTTCCCGGCCTCGCCCGATTTGGCGCGACGCTCGCTCGAGCAAGGTTCCGACTGGCCCGGCGACTGCATCCTCTGGATGGCGGGCGGCCCTGCCTGAACCTGCGTCTCGTGGCCGACTGTCGTTCGCGAGGCGTCGCCGGAGGGGAACAAACGGGCCCCAACAGGGTGGCCCCCGGCGCGCCTGCGCTCGTTCAAGCCCGGTTCGTTCACCTATGGCGGACGGATCAGCGGAATGGAAGAGCCGGCCACCCATGAGGTGGGCATATTCGGCAGATTTGTCCGCCACGGGCGACGCCCGCCGGAGCGCCCGGGAGGGGCCGGTCAGGCCTCGGTTGCGCCGAGCACGGTTGCCCGGACCTCGGCGTCCCGGGCGGCACAGCGGCGCTCGACCCGGATGATCAGGAGCACGAGGATCAGCGCCCCGATCACGACCATGGCCGAGGTCAGCGCGTCGAGCGCGAACGACTGGTCGATCGAGCCCTGGAGGGCCTGCACGGCGGCCTCTTTCGTCGGCGCGTCGACGACCGCCCGAACGAGCGAAAAGCCGATCACCCAGCCGCCGAAGAACGACACGATCCAGCTCCCGACGAGGCCGAACCAGGCCGCCGCGACCATGAAGAAGCCACCGGCCCTGGGCTCCACGCGATAGAGGGCGTCCTGGAGGATGCCGGGCACCTTGATCAGGTTCCAGAGCGGGATCAACGTGTAGATGAAGGCGCGCAGTGGCGAGGTCGACGGCAGCCCGCCTCCGAGCACGGGGATGTTGGCGATCACCCGGCTCAGCCACGCCCCGAATGCGATCACTGCGGCGACCAGCACGACGAGGCGAACCAGCTCGGCGGCGGCAGCCGGGTCGAGCTGGGCGGCGAGGCTGGCGGGATCGTAGGCCGCTCCATCGAGGATCGCCGTGATCTGGCTCCGAACGGCCTGCTCGGCACTCAGGTTGGCGATCACGATCACGATGCCGAGGATCGCCAGGGCGATGATCAGCAAGGCCGCGATCACGCCGAAGGGAACGCTGCTCGCGTAGCCCCGAACCGCGCGGTTGGCGATCGCCGACTCCATCCGCAGCCCCGGACCCTCGCCCGGAATCGGTGCGGCGCTCTCCGCCTGGCGCGCGCCGCACTTGTAGCAGCGACCATCCCGTTGCCGGTTGATCGAGAGGCAGCTGGAACAGACCCAGATGTCGTTCATGGCGCGCACCCTAGGACGCCCGGCCGGGCGCGATCAGGCCTCCGAAGTACTAGGTCAAGTGCTGATCCCGGCGCAGGGCCGACCGGGCGGGGTGGACGACGAGCACAGGTGCAAGCCAGGCGCGCCGGTCCAGTACGGATCGAGGCTGACCCGTGGCCGCGCCGACGGGCGTACGCTCGCGCTGCGCGCCGAGATGTGTTGCCAACCGGCAATTCGCGGGGGGAGCTCCGCCGACGCGAAGGGCCGACGCCGTCGGTCCGAACGCGTTTGGAGGGTGTCAGCGTGGCGATCGATCCCGTCGTCCCCCGATCTCGGCGCAACGTCCTCGTGGCGGCCGCCGCCGGCCTGGCTGGCCTGCTGACAAGCAGGCTGGTTGAGCCGGATCAGGCCGCGGCGACAACTGGAACCATGGTCTACGGCACGAGCATGGAATCCGGCGTCGACCAGACTGGCCTGACCTCCGCCACGACCGGTGCCACGGCGCTCTTCCAGAACAGCGGGTCCGGAACGGCAGTCCAGGGCATTGTCGCGGGCAGCCAGGCAGCGCTTCTGGGATCCAACACGTCTGTCGGCATTGGTGTCCTGGGCGGCAGCAGCTCTGGCATTGGGGTCGAGGGCGGCAGCACGTCGGGCAACGGTGTGCTCGGGACTACGACATCGGGCCAGGGCGTCCTTGGGATCAGCACGTCCGGCAGCGGGGTGATTGGGCAAAGCACTTCGTCGGCTGGCGTGATCGGGGCGACGGCCGCGACCGACAAGCCGGGCGTCCTCGGACAGTCAACGGGCCACAGCTCGGGTGTCATTGGCTATAGCGGCGGCGGTCCGCTCGGGTTCCCGCCGATCTCCCCGGCCGACACCGGGGTCTATGGCTACGCGGCCAGTGGGACACCCGTCGGCGTCCGGGGCGACGCACCCGCCGGAACGGGCGTCGAGGGAATCTCGACCTCGGGCCCCGGCGTGCAAGGGACCAGCGCATCGGGCGATGGCGTCGCGGGAACAAGCGGCTCGTCATTCGGCGTCCTCGGGACGAGCTCGACAGGCATCGGTGCGGGAGGCGTGAGCTCTGGCGTCCAGCCGGGTGTCCGCGGCCTGTCGGAATCGAGCAACACGGGTGTCTTCGGCTTCAGCCGGGCATCGCTGGCAACCGTGCCTCCAGCGACGCCCGCCGACACGGGCGTGTACGGCTACGCAGACCAGAATGTGGGAGCTGCAGGCGTCAAGGGCGAATCTCCATCCGGCGCGGGCGTCGTCGGGCAGTCGTTCACGGGCAGCGGCGTCAATGGCTTTAGCACCTCGGGCATTGGCGTCGTCGGCGAGAGCACGTCATCGGTCGGTTCGATCGGTGCAAGCTCGGCGCCGGATAGGCCCGGGCTGTACGGATTTTCGAACGCCAACAATACCGGCGTCATCGGCTTTACTGGCGTCGGCGGCTTCGGTGATCTGCCCACAACGCCGGCCAAAACCGGCGTCTACGGCCTGGCAACCCAGGACTCGACCGCCGTGGGCGTGAGGGGCGAGTCGGCCTCGGGCACGGGTGTCGTCGGAAGTGGGCTCGCGGGCCACGATCTCCTCGCGGGCGGATCGGGCCGGATCGGCATGGTCCCGAACCTGAGCGCCGGGCCTCCATCGACCGGCACGTATGCAACGGGCGATGTGTTCTGTGATGCCGCCGGAAACCTCTGGGCATGCGTTGCGGGTGGTTCGCCGGGTTCCTTCCGGAAGCTGGCGGGTCCGGCGACCGCCGGAGCGCTCCACCCGATCAATCCGGCCCGTGTCTACGACAGCCGGCTTTCAGGTGGCCCATTGGCGGCCGGTGCCGTTCGCAGGATCTCGGTGGCTACGGCAACGACCGGAGGTGGCGTCGTCCCGTCGGGTGCGGTCGCCATCAGCTTCAACCTGACGATCGCCGACACCGTCGGCGGAGGCTGGCTGGGCGTGCTCCCGGCCGGACTGCCCTTCGGCTCGACGTCGACGATCAACTGGTACGCGAACGGCCAGAAGCTCGCCAACGGCGGCATTGTCAAGCTCGGCGGCGATCGCCAGGTGGACGTCGGCAGTGGCGGCAAGGCAGGCGGATCGACGCAGTTCATCCTCGACATCACCGGCTACTACCGGTAACCGCCCCGCCACCGCCAACCGCCGTCGCGCGCTAGTGCAGATCCCGGCGCAGGGCCGAGCGGGCGGCGTGGTAGCCGGACATCCCGTGGGCGCCGCCGCCGGGCGGGGTGGACGACGAGCAGAGGTACAAGCCAGGCGCGCCGGTCCAGTACGGATCGAGGCTGACCCGCGGCCGGAACAGGAGCTGGCGGACGTCCTGGATGCCGGCGTTGATGTCGCCACCGATGTAGTTCGGATCGTGGGCCTCCATCGCCGCCGGCGGATGCATCGAGCGGGCCAGGATCCGGTCACGGAAGCCCGGCGCAAAGCGCTCGACCTGGGCCTCGATCCGATCCGTCATGTCGACCGTGGAGCCGCCGGGCACATGGCAATACGCCCAGGCCGTGGACTTGCCGGCCGGCGCCCGGCTCGGATCCCAGGCGGCGTACTGGACCAGGATCACGAACGGGCGCTCGGGGTGGCCGCCGTGGGCCACCTCGCGCTCGCTCGCGGCGATCTCGTCGAGTGTCCCGCCGAGGTGGACGGTCGCCGCTCGATGGCCACCAGCCGCAGTCCAGGGGATCGGTCCATCGAGCGCCCAGTCGAGCTTGAACACGCCCGACCCGTAGCGGAACCGCTCGTAGGCCCGGCGGGTACCGCGCGGCAGCCGATCGCCGGCCAGCGCGATCGCCGCCCGGGGTGTGACATCGAGCAGGACCACCCGGCTCGGTGGCAGCTCGCTGAGGTTCGTCACCAGGTGCCCCGTTTCGATCTCGCCCCCCAGCGCGCGCAGCTCGGCCGCCAGCGCCTCGCCGATCGCCGCCGACCCACCGCGGACCATCGGCCAACCGACGGCATGGGCGTAGAGGCCCAGGACGAGCCCGAACGCCGCCGAGAGCGGCCGTCCGAGATCGAGCATTGAATGGGCCGCCAGGCCCCCGAACAGCGCCCGGGACTCGTCGCCGTGGAGGGCCGAGTGCGCGAGGTGGGTCGCCGGCAGGAGAGCCAGCAGCCCGAAGCGGGCCAGGGCCAGAGGATGGCGCGGGAGGTGGAGGACCGGCCCGAGCAGCTCGGGACCGAGCTTGTTCGCGTCGCGGACCAGCGACCCGAAGAGCCGCCGCCAGGCGCGACCCTCGGCCGGATCCGACGCGAAGCCGGCGGCCGTCGCAGCCAGTGAGCGCTCCAGGACCGCGGCCCGGCCGTCATCGAGCAGGTGGGCGAGCGGTGCCTCGGGCTGGAGCAGGTCGGCCCCCCGGGCCGCCAGGTCGATCGTCCGGAAGAACGGCGAGGCCATCGCCAGGGGCACGATCGTGGCGCACATGTCGTGGCGGTAGCCGGGCAGCGTCAGCTCCTCGGTGCGCGTCCCGCCGCCGAGCGTGGCGGCCGCCTCGACGACCGTCACCGAGCGACCGGCCCGGGCCAGGGTGATCGCGGCCGCGAGCCCGTTCGGCCCCGCCCCGACGACGACGGCGTCCGGCGCGGAGGCCCTCATCGGGTGAGGCTCAGCGCGGTCCACGCCTGGTCAGCCGGCGAATCGGCGCGGTCAGCGTGGCGATTGCCGAATCGATCGTGGCGCTGTGGCCGAGGTTGCGGACGTAGCGCCACTGGCGATGCGAGTCCACGCAGGTCTTGTGGGTCTCCACCTGCGGTTCGGCCACGCCGACCGATCGGGCGAGGTTGGCCAGGGTTGCCTGCCAGAACCGGTCGTTCATCCGGCTGCCGCCGAGGAGGTAGGCAAGCTCGTCGAGGGGATCCGAGGTCCGTTCGAGGGCTTGCGCCTGGGCCACGGTCTGCGATCCGTCGCGGTAGGCGGAGAAGGTGATCCACGCCGAGAGGGTATGCCCTTCGGGGGTCATGAACGTGAACGACTCGTCGTCGGCGTAAATCACCATGATCCCGGTCGAGAGCCGGACCGGCGCACCCGGCAGGGGCGCGATGTCAAGCAGGGCGACCTCGCCCGGAGCGATCCCGGCCAGTGGTGCGTAGAACCGGCCGCTGCTGGGCCAGAACGTCGGAAAGCGCGCCTTCCAGACGGCGATCAGCTCCTCGGGCGACAGCGTTGCGCCGGTCAGGGGCACCTTGAACGTCTTCTGCCACATCTGGCCAAAGCCCTGGGCGGGGCCGGCCACGCGCTTGCCGGTGACCGTATCGCGCGGTGCGTCGACCGCGGTCGCCTGGAGGCGAGTCACCGGTCGTGCCCACGCGTCGCGATCGCTGGGCGGTCGAGGTTCAGTCACGGTCATCGGGGTCTCCTCATGACGGCCATCAGCAGGGCTCAGCCCGCCAGGGCGGCGGCTTCGCTGTCGAAGATGCCGATCGCCTCGTCGAGCCGGGTCAGGGTGAAGATCTGGCGGTAGTGGTCGTTCAGGCCGACGGCCCGCAGCCGCTGGCCCTGGCGCTGGACCCGGACGAGGAGGGTCACCAGCAGCCCGATCCCGCCACTGTTCATGTACGCGAGATCGCCGAAGTCGAGGATGATCACGCGGGCGCCGCCGCCGACAAGCTGGCCATAGGCCGCCATCAGGGCCGGCTCGCTGCCCGACGTCACGTCGCCGGCAACCCGGATCACTCCCGCCGCTGGATCACTGGTCGAGCGCGCCTCAATTTGCGTCGCGGTCTCGTTCATCGCCGTCCTCCCTCAGCACCGGCGGGCGCCGGCTGTTCGTCAAGCAGAGTCATGAAGTCCGCCAGCCGGGTGATCCGGAAGATCTCCAGGTAGTGCTCGGTCAGGCCCCGGGCCAGGACCGGCCGGCCGTCACGGCGGGCCTCCGCAAGGAGCCCCACGATCAGGGCGATCCCGGTGCTGTTGATGTAGTCCACGTCGCCGAAGTCGAGCTCGACCGGCCCGTCGGCCAGCGCCCGTCCCCGGTCGTAGGCTGCGGCCAGCTCCGCGTCCCGGTCGAGCTGGCCGTGGAGGACGATCCGGACGCCGGGCGGCGCGATCGATACCTCGCTCTCAAACGGACGGGCTGGCATCGGGCGCTCCTTCCAGGTCCACGATCAGGGTCACGGTCTGGTGATCGACGCCGGTGGTGATCTCGACCTCGTCCACCATGTGGCGGACCAGGAACATGCCCCAGCCGCGCGGCTTCTGGAGCCCGCCAAGCTTGGCATCGAGGTCGGGCTCCTCCGCGCCCTCGACCGGGATCGGCCCGCCCAGGGCGCGATCGGTGATTGCCACCCGCAGGTCGGCAGGGCCTACGGTGACCACGATCGCGATGGGCACGTCGGGCGAGCCGAGGCTGCCGTACTCGATCGCATTCATCGCCGTCTCACTCACGGCTGTCTTGAGCCGCTCGAGGCGGGCCGGCTCGAGACCGACCTCGGCGACCGCCTCGGCCACCCGGTCCATGGCCAGGCGCTCGTTGCCCGGCTGGCCGGGCAGCTCGACCTCGAGCACGGTCGTCCTCCCGGTCGCCGCGGCGGTTTCCGCCCCGAGCAGCTCGGCCGCGGCTTCCTCGCCCACCCGCGACCGGCGAATCGTGACCAGGGTGATGTCGTCCTCCTGCTCCCAGCCGCGTCCGGTGAAGGCATGCAGCCGGTCGAGCAGGTCGTCGATCAGATCGCTGCCGACGAGCTCGGATCCGAGCGCCTCGCGAAGCCGGGGGAAGCCGTACATCAGGCCGGCCGGATCGTGCGCCTCGACGAGCCCGTCGGAGTACAGGAGCAGGTTCGCGCCTGGCGCGACGTCGGCCTCCACCTCGTCGTAGACGATGCCCGGCAGCAGGCCGAGGGGCATGCCCGTCGCGCGCAGCTCGGAGACGCCGTCGGCCGTCCGGACGTAGGGCAGGTTGTGACCGGCATTGGCGAAGACGACGTGGCCGGTCCGCGGGTCGAACACGAGGTACAGGCAGGTCACGAACATCCGCTCGGGCATCTCGGCCACGAGCAGCTCGTTGGCGTGGGCCAGGACCCTGGCCGGCGACACCAGGCGGGGGGCGTCACCACGCAGGATGCTGTGGGTGCGCGCCATGACCAGCGCCGCCGGGACGCCCTTGTCGGTCACGTCACCGACCACGACCCCGATCCGGCCGTCGGGCAGCTCGATGAAGTCGTAGAAGTCGCCACCGACCGCTCGGGCAGGCCCGTAGAAGGCAGCCACCTGCCAGTCGGCCAGCCGAGGCAGCTCGCGCGGCAGGAACTGCTGCTGGATGAGGGTGGCGACCCGGAGCTCCTGCTCGTAGCGCTCGCGGGCCTGGAGCTCGGCAGCCTGCTCCTGGACAAGCTGGGCGACCCGCACGGCGGGGGCAGCCTGGGCGGCCAGACTGGCCAGCAGGCGCCGGTCATCGGATGAATAGTCCTGCTCCGACAGGCGCGGGCCGAGATTGATCGTGCCGATCAGCTCGCCTTGGCTGACCAGCGGCACGACAAGCACGACGCCGGCGGCCTGGAGCGCCGCAAGGGCGGCTGATTCGATGCCGAGCGAGCTGATGTCGAGTGGCCCGCGTGCAGCCTGAAGCAAGGCGAACAGGGGATCATTGGGCTGGATCTCCACCTCGGGACCTTGCCCCACCGATCGGGCCGGCTCGACGGCGGCCATGGCCGGGCTGGCGCTCGACGTGTCAAGGCCGCTTCTGAGGCTCCGTCGCAACGACTGGATCAGGGTCATGGCCGAGTTGTAGTCCTCCAGCGTCGGGATATCGTTACGAACTGCGTGAAACCGGCTCGATCGGAACGCTCCGGGCTCCTGGGCCGTGGCCGCCGGTTGTTCGCAGCCAGACGCCGAGACGAAGCGGTTGGACCGAACCCTCGACCGCCGCAGAAAGCGCGTCGCGCAACGCGACGGCGCCGGTCACGTCCCGGAGTCGCTCAGCGAAGGCCGCCACCGTGCGCTCGGCGTCGTAGCGCGAACGATTGAAGCGTCGATCGGCCGCCCGCTGGACGCGAGCCCGGACGGGCTGGAAGAGCGCCGCGACGAGCACGGTCGATCCGGCGACGGCCAGGGTGTTGGCCTGGGTGACGGTCGACAGGACCGCCTGGAGGCCCAGGACCACGGCGACGAAGACCGTCGCCAGGACGGCCGTCGCGACCCCATAGGCCAGCGTCCGGCTGATGATCCGGTCGATCTCGTAGAGCCGGTAGCGCAGGATCGCCAGGCCGATCGTGACCGGCAGGAAGGCGAGGCCCAGGAGCGCCGCAGACCAGGCGACGTTGGTGAGGACCGCCAGGGGACCTGTCGTTGCGCCGCCACTCACGATCGCGAACACCAGGATGGGCACATCGACGAGGACCACGTAGGCGAACCACTTGAGCTGGGCCCGTTCGGACCCTTGCGCCCGCCGGTAGCGAACGATCAGCGAGGCGATGACGCAAGCGAGGCCCACGACCCCAAGGACCGACGAAACGCCGCCCAGCGCCTGGATCAGCTGACCGCCCGCCCCTCCGAGCGCCAATGGGTTCGTTGCAGACGGCGGGTACGTGCCCGCTGGAAACGGTCCGAACAGGTTCGTGATCAGCGGCGACAGCGTCGGGACAATCGCGATCACGACCACCGGCCACCAGCGCGGCGATGGCAGCCGTCCGGTGGGAAAATAGAGCGGCACGAATCCAGCGAGCAACCCGATGAACGGGCCCCCGGCTGCGGCCGAGATGATCGCGAACCCGATCGCGTCGGGAATGCTGCCCGGGCGGACATTGAGGCCATAGTCGGCCAGGCCCCCGGCTCCCGTCGAGACGGCCACCGAGAATCCCGCTGCGAGCAGTAACCAACCGATGACGTGGTGCGGCAACCGGTGCACGAGCACGGCGCCGACCGCGACGGTTGAGGCCACGATCGGAATCGTCACGCCGACGAGGACCGCGGGGGAAACCGGCGTCGGTCCGGCCGCGGGATTGGTCAGCAGGACCTCGAAGAATCCAAGAAGCTCCAGCAGGCAGGCCGTGAGCCAGGCCGCGGACAGAAGAATCACCCTCGAGCGACTTCGAGCCCGGGATCTCACGGACGTCATGGCTTGGTCGGCTCGCCGCGATCTGTCCGGAGCCAGATGCCCAGGCTCAACGGCTGGACCGAACCGTCGACCGCCGCCGACAGCTCGTCGCGCAGGGACACGGCATCGGCGACGTCGCTCAATCGCGCGGCGAACGCTGCCACCGTCCGTTCGGCGTCGTAGCGCGAACGATTGAAGCGTCGATCCGCCGCCCGCTGGACCCGCGCCCGAAGCGGCTGGAAGAGCGTCGCGACGAGCACCGTCGAGGCCGCAACTGCCAGGGTATTGGCCTGGGTGACGCTCGACAGCGCCGCCTGGAGGCCGAGCACGACTGCCACGAAGACGCTGGCGAGCACCGCCGTCACGACCGCGTAGGCCAGGGTCCGGCTGATGATCCGGTCGATCTCGTACAGCCGGTAGCGCAGGATCGCCAGGCCCGCGGCGACGGGGATCCCGAGGGCACCCGCGAGGACGACCACCTGGAACGGCTTGGTCTGGGTGCCCGTGACGACGAACTCGAGGCCCGACAGGCCCAGGCCAAGGCCGAGGCCGGCGCACGACAACAGGAGCCACTTGATCTGCTGCCGGGCATCCCCGGTCGCCCGCCGGAAGCGGCTCAGGAGGGCGGCCGCGCCGAAGGCGATCGACGCGACCAGGGGCAGGAAGATCACGCTCCCCACGGCCGGCGAATCCATGCTCAGGGCGTTGTTCCCGAGCGGGTTCACCACGTACGTGGCCTGCACGATCGGGCCGGGAACCAGGCTGAGGATCGTTGACGGCAGGACGATCGCGACCGCGCAGACCACCAGCGCTGGCTGCCAGCGACGCGACGGCAGCCGGCCGTCGGGGAACACCAGCGGCAGGACTCCTGCTGCGAGCACGACGGCGGGGACCCAGATCCAGGTCAGCGCCCAGGCCGACTCACGGGCTCCTGGCAGCCTGCCGGGAAACGCCAGGACCCCGGCGATCGAGTAGGCAATGATCAGGCCCTCGACCGCAAAGAAGCCGCCGATGGCCAGGAAGAGCCAGCCGATCACCGTCCGCGGCAGGCGCCGGGCCACGACCAGCCCGACGCTCCCGAATGTGAGTCCGAACACGGAGGCGAAGCCGGGCAAGCCCCACGAGTCCGGCGTGTCTGCCGAGCTGCCCAGCACGGTCAGGACCAGGCCCCCACCGGCGACAACCGAGGTCGTCGTCCACAGGCCGGCCGCCAACCTGCGCAGTCCAGCAGCGCGGGAGGTCATCCGTCCGGGCTCCGCAGCCAGACACCCACCTTCGACGGCGCCAGGGCGCGCCGGATCGTCGCGTCCAGGTCGACCGCCACGGTGGATAGGTCGGTGACGTCGCGCATCCTCGTCGCGAATGCGTTGGCGGACCGTTCGCCGTCATAGCGGGCCCGATCGAACCGGCGGTCGACGACCCGCTGCACCCGCCGGCGGGCCGGCGAGAACAGGCCGGTGACGAGCAGGGTCGAACCGGCCACAGCCAGCGAGCTGGTCGAGGTCACCGAGCTCAGCAGCGTCTGCAGCCCGAGGCTGGCCGCCAGGAAGACTGCGAGCAGAAAGGCAGTGATCAGGCCATACGAGATGGTCCGGCTGATGATCCGGTCGATGTCGTACAACCGGTAGCGCACGATCGCGATCGCCACCGTGACCGGGATCAGGCCCAGACTGGCAATGCTCAGCGTGCCGAGGAAGGGAAGCGAGCTGGCGACGTCGGTCATGCTGAGCGGGACGACGATCGCAGCCACGGAGACGGCCGCCAGGAACCATTTCAGCTGCTGGTGTTCGTCGCCCCTCGACCGGCGGACGCGAACCGCGACAGCCACGACGCCCAGCCCGGCGGCCAGGACGATCGACAGGGCGCCGAAATCCTCGATCGAGTGGAAGAGCCCCGCAACCTCGGGGCTCATGGCCGGCAGCCAGGGCGTCAATGGATTGGTCGTGTCGCCGTCGATGATCCCCGGTCGGAGCACGATGACGGCCGTCCGGACCACCACCAGGCTGGCCACCATCCCGACCGGCCAGCGCCAGCCTCGCCCAGGAAGGTGCCCGGTCGGAAAGACGATGGCGACCGCCGGCAGACTCAGGACGGCGACCGGCGTGATGAGGGCCGCTCCGACCAGGACGCCCCACGGCGCGAACGGATCGCCGGGCCCAGCAACCTCGCCGATCGAGGCCAGCGCGAAGCTGCCCAGCATCGCCGCGATCATTGCCGCCGATAGTGCGAAGAGCCAGCCGACGAGATGCCCGTCGGCGCGCAGGACGATCACCGCGCCGAGGCCCCAGTACAGGGCGAGGGCCGCCCCGAAGGCGACGCTGAAGCCGGGATCGAAGCCGTCGATCGGGGGCGTGCTCTGGCCGGCGATCCCGACCGCGATCAGGCCGGCGATCGAGATCAGGGCCAGGCCCCCGAGGGCGAGCAGCCGGAGCGGGTCCTGCCGGAGAACGGGCTTCATGGCTCGATAGTCTGGCCCAGTCGTCCGCAGATCGTTACGGAATTGCGCCTCTGTCAACTATCGTAGCGCGATGCCCCGCAGTTCGGACCGGCTGTCCATCCGTCTCCTTGGTCCGCTCGAAGTCAGCGTCGGGGACCGGCCGATCATTGTCGATACCCGTAAGGCGCTGGCGATCGTTGCCCTCGTCGCCGCCGAAGGACGACCGTTCGCTCGCGACGAGCTGGCCGCCATGTTCTGGCCGGATGCCGGCGATGAGGCCGCCCGGGGCGCCCTTCGGCGGACCCTCTCCTCGCTCCGCTCGGCGGTCGCCGGACGGGGCCTGATCCTCGAGCGGACACAGGTCGCCATCGACCCTTTGAGCGCCAGCGTCGACCTCCTTGAGTTCGAGCGGCTGGCGGGATCCACCATGGCGGCCGACCTCGAGGCCGCTGTCGCGCTCGCCCGGGGACCGTTCATGGCCGGGTTCGGGTTGCGCGACAGCCCGCCATTCGATGACTGGCAAGCTGCCCGGGGGACCCGCGTCGAACGCACGCTCGGACGACTCCTTGACCGGCTCGCCGATGCCCGGCTCGCTGCCGGGGATCGGGCTGCTGCCGTCGAGGCCGCCCGCCGGCGGGTCGAGGTCGATCCGCTGGACGAGGCCGGCCAGCGCCGCTTGATCGACCTGCTCGCCCGGTCCGGGGATCGAGCCGCTGCCATCCGCCAGTATCGATCGCTCGTTGCCCTCTTCGATCGCGAGCTTGGCGTGCCGCCACTGCCGGAGACGTCCCGTCTGTACGATGCGGTCCGCGACGATCAGGGCGGGACAGGGCCGGCGGGAGACCGGCCAGGCTCGCCCGAGGTCGCCGGGACGCCCCCGGCGTCAGCCACCCAGCTGCCCCTGGTCGGCCGGGACGAAGAGCTCGAGCTGATCGTCGCCACCGCGGCCGCGGCCACCCGCGACGGACGGCTGGTGATCATCCAGGGCGAGGCCGGGATCGGCAAGACCAGGCTGGCCGAGGCGGCGGCGACAGCGATCCTGGCCCGGGGCGGGAAGGTCCTGGCCAGCCGCGGCTATCCCGGCGAGGCCGGGATCGCCTACGGTCCGATCTCGGGCCTCTTGCGCTCCGGACTGTCGGAGACGGGCGGGCCGGCGCGATTGGCCATCCTCGACCAGATTGCGCTCCAGGAGCTGGGCCGGCTGATCGACCTGCCGGGAGCCCTGCGGACCGGCCGGGCAGACAGCCGCGACAGCCCGCGGGCGCGGGTCCGCCTGCTCGACGCGATCGCGGATGGATTGACGGCCCTCGTCGGCGGGTCGACGCCGGGGCTGGTCTGGATCGACGATCTCCACCATGCGGACCGGGCGACGCGCCAGGCGCTGATGTTCCTGGCTCGACGGCTGGCGGGACGACCGCTTGTCCTGCTGGTCGCCTGGCGTCGCGAGGACCTGTCGATCGACGGGGTTGCCGCCGCGGCCGAGCTGGCCCGGATCCCGGCTGTCGTCGAAGTCTCGCTCGGGCGGCTCGATCGGACCGCGATCGCGACCCTGATCCGGGCGGCGCGTCCGGCCGGCACCGAGGATGACGGGCCTCTCGACGAGGCCACGATCGACGCCGTGGCCAACGACTCGGAGGGCTTGCCCCTCCACGTCATCGAGGCCCTGGCGATCGGCCGGCCGGCCGTCGAGGTGGTCCAGCGCGATGTCCAGGAGCTGCTCCACGAGCGGATCGCGTCGGTCGGCGGGATGGCCGGCCAGGTGATGGCGGCCGCCGCCGTCATCGGCCGCTCGTTCGACCTGGAGACACTCCGCTCGGCCAGCGGTCGCTCGGAGGAGGAGACCATCAGCGCGGTCGAGGAGCTCGTCCGGCGGGGCATCGTGCGCGAGATCGGCGGCCCGGCGTCCGGACCGATCGGCTACGACTTCAGCCATGGGCGCCTGCGCGAGACAGCCTACTCAGCCACCAGCCTCGGCCGTCGCCGCCTGCTCCATCGCCGGACCGCGGCCGCCTTGCGCTCGATCGCCGCCGGGCCACGTGGTGACGATCTGGCGACCTTCGCGCTGATCGCCGGGCACGAGCGCCAGGCCGGCCGGACGGTCGAAGCTGCCGAGGCATACCGCGTGGCCGCCGATCGGGCCCAGGCGGTCTTCGCCAACCGGGAGGCAATCGACGCCCTCGAGGCAGCCCTGGCGCTGGGCCACCCCGGTGCCGTCGAGCTTCGAGTCCGGATTGGCGAGCTGCGGGCGCGCCTGGGCGAATACCCCGCGGCGATCGCCGATCTCGAGACCGCCGCCGCGCTCGCGGACCCGGGCCAGCTTGCCGCCATCGAGTCGACCCTCGGCCGCGTCCACCGCCGGCGCGGCGATCTCTCAGCAGCGGCCAGCCACCTCGATGCTGCACTCGAAACAACCGGCCTCGCGCCGGCGCTCCGGGTGCGCACGCTGGTTGAGCGGAGCACGGTGGCTATCCAGGTGGACGACCTGGTCCGGGCCGGCTCGGCCGCGGAGGAGGCCCGTGTGATCGCCGGATCGATGGCCGACCCACATGCGGCCGGCGTCGCCGAGCGGCTGGTCGGGCTGGTCGCCCGGGCACGGGGGGATCTGGCGACGGCGCGCGCCGCGTTTGAACGCAGCGCCCGGATCGCCGCCGACGATCCGGATCCCACGGCGGCAGTCGCCGCAATGACCGCGCTCGGCCTGGCGACGGCGGCGGGCGGCGAGGTCGACGCGGCCCTCGAAGCCATCAATCGGGCGCTCGTCGCCTGCCGACGGATCGGAGACCGTCACCTCGAGGCGGCGGTCGAGAACCACCTCGCCGACGTGCTCCACGGCGCCGGTCGGGACGACGACGCAATGAACCATCTCAAACGGGCGGTCGCCCTCTTCGCCGAGATCGGCGAGGGCGAGCCGGAACCCCAGTCGCCCGGGATCTGGACGCTGGCGGCCTGGTAGGCCTGCGCAGCGCAGCGGCGAGCTAGTCGATCCCCGGCAGCCGCCGCGTGGGATGCCAGAACACGTAACGCGCCGGGAGGAGTGCCCGACCGGCCCGGTCCCCGAGCACGAATCCGCCGAAGCCGAGCAGGCCGCCGAAGACGTTCACGATCACGTCGTCGATGTCCGCGACCCGGTACGGGTAGCCCAGCAGCAGCGCCACGCCGAGCTGGACGAGCTCGATCGAGACCGTCGCGGCCAGGCAGATCGCGAATGCCCGCCGCCACGAGGCCCGCTCCGGCCAGAAGCAGCCGACGAACACGCCCAGCGGGACGAACGCGGCGACATTGCCGAGCAGGATCCAGAACTGCGGCCAATCGGGGCCCAATCGGATGGACTGCAAGATCGTATCGAAGGGCATCAGGTTGACCCAGCCGACCGGCCACGGGTCGATCTGGGCGTACAGCTCCGACAGATGCGATTCGGGCGAGGGCAGCGGGAAGAAGACCAGCCCCACGAGGACCGCGAGGTAGACCGCCAGGGCGACCCGGACCACGACCCGCCACGAGCCGTCCCGAGCCCGCCCGCTCCAGAGGAGCGCGATCAGGACGCCGACGGGGATGGCCAGGACGATGAATCTGCTGCTCGACATCGGTCGCTGCTGTTCCCCCGATCGCGCCCCGCGCGAAGGACCTAGTGCTCGGTGGCCCCGGTGAAGGTCCAGCTGTCGATCCGGACGGCCGGCACGACCACCCCGCCCAGGAAGCCCTTCAGGCAGCGCCGCTCTCGGCCGACGGCGCTGATCGCGGCGATCGCGTCGAGGTAGCTCTGGGTGAAGCGCAGGTTCTTGACCGGCCCGACGATCCTGCCGTCCTCCACCAGGAACGTCCCGTCGCGGGTCATCCCAGTCACGATCGCCAGCTTGGGGTGGACCGGGTTCGTGTAGTGGAAGCGGGTCACGAGCAGGCCGCGCTCCAGCCCGCCGATCAGCTCGTCGCGGCTCGACGTGCCGGCGTCCATCACCATATTCAGCGGGAACGGCCCGTACGGGTTCGGCGCAGGCAGGCCGTGACCGGTCGACGGAACGCCGTCCCGGGCCGCGGTCTGGCCGTCATAGACGACGCCGGTGCAGACCCCGTTGGTCATCAGCGCGACCCGCTGCTTGGCGACGCCCTCGTAATCGAAGGCCATCGGCAGGCCGGCCGGATCGGCGCCGTCGTCACGGATCGTGACCAGCTCGCTGCCGACCTTCCTGCCCAGCTCGACGAACGAGCGGCCCTCCTGGACGGCGAGTGCCGAGAAGCCGAGGTAGCCGAGCATGTCGAGCACGTCGACGACCGCATAGGTCTCGAGGACCACCGGATAGTCGCCGGGCTCGATCGATGCGGCATTGGCCGTCGCCCTGGCCCGGGCCGAGGCTTCCCGGCCGATCGCTGCCGCGTCGATCCGGGTGGCATCCACGGCGGCCATCTCGGCGTAGCCCGAGCCGCCCGAGGGACCCATCGAGACGGTGATCAGCTGCGAGGTCGTCCGCGCACCACTGGCCCGCACCCCCAGCGAGTTGGCGACGATGATCGTCTCGGTGGTCGTGGCGAACGAGCCATAGGCGGTCACCCCGGCCGCGTCCGCCTCGGCGATCACGGCCCGGGCACCCTCCGCCCGCAGCTCGGGGGTTGCGTCGGCGGTGGCCTCGCTGTAGGCGGCGGCGAGCTCGGGGATCGGCTCGGGTCCCGGGCTCGGCAGGGTGATGAAGTCGGTGTTCGGCTCGACGTTGCGGGCGATCTGGGCGGCCGTCTCGGCCACGGCCTTGAGCGCCGTCAGGTCGAAGCGGCCGGTTGCCGCCACGCCGATCCGCTGGCCGTCGACGAAGCGCAGGCTGAGGCGGGCATTCGCCTCGGCGACGTTCTGGTGGATCTCGCTGTTCGCGAAGCGGGTCAGCGCCGCGTCGTCGGCCTGGACGATCACCTCGGCCTGGGACGCGCCGGCCTTGGCCGCCAGGTCCAGGACCTGTTCGGCCAGCGTGACCCAGCCTGCGACCGTCGTGGGCTCGCTCACCATTTGCCCACGCCCACCTGGACGTTGCGGAAACGCGCGCCGGGGACGGCGTGGCCGACGTGGCCGGTCTGGCCGGGCTCGCCCTTGCCGCAGTTCGGCGTTCCGAGCATTACGTAGCTGCGCTCGTCGCCGACCGCATCGCACGATCGCCAGAACTCGTAGGTGATCCCGGTATAGGTCGGGTTCTTGTACAGCCGGCCGAGCTTGCCGCCCTTGATCTCGTAGGCGACCTCGGTCGCGAACTGGAAGTTGAGCCGTCGGTCGTCGATCGACCAGCTCCGGTTCGAGCGCAGGTAGAGCCCGTCATCGGTGTCGGCCACGATCTCGTCGAGGCTCATCCCGGGCTTGGGCAGCAGGTTGATGTTGGTCATCCGGATCAGCGGGATCCGGTTCCAGCCGTCGGCCCGCATCGCGCCGCCGGACTGGCGGCCGATCCGCGGCGCGGTCTCGCGGCTGCTCAGGTAGCCGACGAAGATTCCCTCCTTGATCAGGGGCACCGACTGGGCAGCGACACCCTCGTCGTCCCAGCCGAACGTACCCAGGCCGCCCGGCGCGGTGGCGTCGGCCACGATATCGATGAGGTCCGACCCGTAGCGGAAGCCGGCGTCGAGCTTGTCGGTCGTCAGGAAGCTCGTCCCGGCGTAGGACGCCTCGGTCCCGAAGACCCGATCGAGCTCCGTCGGGTGGCCGCAGCTCTCGTGGACCTGGAGGTAGAGCTGCGACGGGTCGAGGATGATCGTCATCAAGCCGGACGGGCATTGCGGCGCGCTCAGGAGCGCGACTGCCTCCTCGGCGAGGGCCTCGACGTGGTCGGCGAGGCGCAGCCCCCGGATGTACTCGTAGCCTGCCGACTGCCAGCCGCCGCCGGCGTCGGGGTAGCTCCGGCGCTGGTGCTCGTCGCCCTCGATCGCGTTCGTCTCGATGCCCGACCCGACGTGGGTGATCGTCTGGTCGGTGTAGCTGCCGTCACTGGCGGCAAAGATCGTGTGGCTGCGGAGCGCCGCGTAGGTCGACTCGGTGAAGGCAATGCCCTTGACCGACGAGGCGAGCTGGTCGGCGGCCAGCAGGTCGCCGATCTTCGTCTCGAGCGAGACCTTGAACGGGTCCTCGACCACCGGCGTGGCGTACGTCCCATGGGCCGGCGGCCGGTCGTCGAGCTGGACCCGGTGGCGCAGGGCGGTGGCCGACGCCTTGGCGATCCGGACGGCCTGGGCGGCGACCCGGTCGATCTCGTCGACCTCGAGCCGGTTGCTGCTGGCGAAGCCCCACGCGCCGTCGACCAGGACCCGGATCCCGAAGCCCTGGCTCTCGCCGGCGGCCACGCCTTCGACCCGGCCCGACTTGACCGTGATCGACTCGTCGACCTGCTCGACGATCCGGACGTCGGCATACGTCGCGCCCCGGACGGTCGCCGTCGACAGGGCTCGTTCAGTCAGGTCTCGCATCGCCGGCACGATAGCAGGCTTGGCCGCCGGCCTGCGGCTCAGAACGCCGGGGCCGCGCCGATCGCCTGGCTGGTCAGCCACAGTCCCAGGGCAAGGATCAGGCAGGCAGCCCCGAGCGGCGCGTAGACCGCCAGGCGGCCGAGGCTCGAGGCAGACGGGAATCGTTCCAGCCGGCCGCGGGCGAAGACGAGGACCAGCCCCACTCCGCCGAGCACGAGGGCCATCCCCAGGCCGAAGGCCACGACGAGGACCAGGCCGTAGGCCGGCCGATCGACGTTGATCGCGGCGAGCAGGATGATCAGGGCGTTGGTCGAGGGGATCAGGCCGCCGGCCAGGCCCAGGACGAACAGGCTCCGCCAGCCGAGCGGCGCGCTCGTCACCGCTGGTTCCGGTTGATCCTCGTCGTGAACGTGGCGCCCGAACGCGTCATGGCGGTGCGGCGCTGCCGGGGCCGGCGCCTGCCGTCCGGCGCGGAACTGGCGGAGCTGGCCGACCAGGAGCCAGGCGCCGATCGCGATCACCGTGGCGCCGGAGACGACCGGCGCGACCGTGTTGAACAGCTCCGGGGCGATCGCCCGCGCCTGGAGGATGATCGCGGCCAGGACGATGATCCCCAGGGTGTGCGAGACGGTCACCGCCAGTCCCAGGGCGATCGCATGGAGCGCCGTGCCCCGCGATCCGACGAGATAGGCACCCATCAGCGTCTTGCCGTGGCCGGGCGTCAGGGCATGGCCGGCGCCCAGCAGGAAGGCAGCCAGCAGCGCACCCAGGAAGATGAGCGGGGTGATCGACTGGGCGTCGATCAGGCCGCCGATGTCCATCCCGACCACGCCGCCCGGGACCGCCCCGGCGTTCGGCGAGGGAGCCACGGCCGGGGCGGGGGTCGCGACGACCGCGACCGTATCGCCGCCGCCGTTCGCGGGGCCGTCGCTCGGTTCCGGGCTGTCGGCTGGCGCATCGCCGGCGGCCTCGGCCGCGGTTGCGTCGAGGGGCAGGGCGTCAGCCGGGATCACGAACGGGGTCACGGCTCCACCGAGCGCGGCCGTGAAGCTCACGTCCTGGACGGCGAGCGGGTGGGGGATCAGTGCCGCGGGATAGAGCCGCAGGCGGTTGGAGATCGACGTCGCGGGCAGCGACCCGGCGTGGATGGTGACCCCGCTGCCGGTGACCACCACTTCGTGCCAGCCGATCCGGCCGGTGTGGGAGGCGTCGTTGAAGCCGATCCGGAGCGGCCAGGTCACGGTCGAGGGCAGGGCCGCGCTGAACTCGCAGACCAGGCGCATCGTGCTCAAACCGGCCGTCCCGGGCGGGAAGCTCAGGCCGGCCTCGCCGACGACGAGGTCGAGGCGGACGCCATCCACGAGCAGGGCAAGGTCCGGGACGAGGCGCGGACAGGCCGCCAGGCGCTCGACGTTGGCCTCCTCGTCGGAAATCACCCCGTCGCCGTCGGTATCGATCCGGAGGCGGTCCTGGAAGGTGGGGATCTCGGCTTCGTCGATCACCACGTCCAGGCGGATCTGGCCGGGCTCGACCCGGATCCCGGCGTAGTGATTGACCGTGAAGTTGCCCAGCGGATGGGCCAGCGCCAGACCCGGCAGGACCACCAGCAGGCCACCGGCGAGCAGCGCGGCGGCGGCCATTCGGCGGCGAAATGCGATCGCGGGACGGCTCACCCGGGCATCCTAGCGGCGACGTGTCTCCGGTCGGCCAGATTGGCTCCGTTACACTCCTTCGCGTGAACCTGGATCAACAGCGGGGGTATGCGGCGGCCCATGCCGGGCGCGGCTGGTTCGTCACGTTCGAGGGGCCCGAAGGCTCGGGCAAGACGATCCAGGCCGCTCGCCTGCAGGCTGCTGCCGTCGCCGTGGGAATCCCCACGACCCTCAGCCGGGAGCCCGGCGGGACGCCCCTCGGCGATCGGATCCGGCACATCCTGATGGATGCCGGCCAGGATTCCGTGCCCCTCGGTCCGCGGGCCGACGCCCTCCTGTTCAACGCCGCGCGCGCCCAGCACGTCGACGACGTGCTCCGGCCGGCGCTGGCCCGGGGCGAGCTGGTGATCTGCGCCCGCTACGCCGACTCGACGCTGGCCTACCAGGGCTACGGCAGCGGCCTGTCCCTCGCCGCGCTGGCCCAGCTCCAGCAGCTGGCGACCGATGGCCTCCGGCCGGACCTCACGATCCTGCTCGACGTGCCGGTCGAGATCGGCCTCGGCCGGAAGGGTTCCGACGAGCAGCAGCGGTTCGAGGCGGGCTTCGACCTTGCCTACCATCAACGCGTCCGGGACGGGTTCCGGCGGTTGGCCGCAGCCGATCCGGGACGCTTCGTTAGCCTCGACGCAACGGCCAGCGAGGCGAGCGTCGAGGCTCAAGTCCGGGCGGCCGTGGGCCGTCTGGCCGGTCTCGAGGCGGTCGCCGCGGTGCCCGCGGGCGCCGGCAGCGATGAACCGGAACTGCCCGCCTTGCGCATCACCCGATGAGCGACACCTCCGCCCGGGTGGCGGGTCGCCTGAATTCCGCCGCCGACGATGCCGACCGAGCCGTCCTCGAAGCGATCGCCGGCGGTGATCATGGTGCAATCGAGGTCCTCTACGAGCGGTACAAGACGATGGCTTACGGACTCGCCCTGCGCATTACCGGAGACGCCAGCCTGGCCGACGATGTCGTCCAGGAGGCGTTTGTCGGCGCGTGGCGCAATGCCGGCCGGTACGCCACCGAGCGGGGCAGCGTGAAGACCTGGCTCCTGGCAATCGTCCATCACCGGGCGATCGACGCGATCCGCCGGCGCCGGCCGACGACCGAGCTGCCCGAGCACGAAGAAGCGCCGCCGCCCAGCCTGACCTTGCCCGATGTCTGGTCGGAGGTCGCCGGCCGGCTCGACCGCGAGGAGATCCTCGGGGCCCTCGCCACGCTATCGGCTGTCCAGCGCGAAGCCCTCGAGCTGGGCTACTTCAGCGGCCTCACCCAGCAGGAGATCGCCGTCCGGACGAACACGCCCCTGGGCACGGTCAAGAGCCGGATGCGCCTGGGCCTGCTCCAGATGCGCCGGGCGCTGGTCGGAACGCCGCCCGACGGCGGGGAGCCGGCATGAGCAGCCTGAGCTGCGAGCAGGTCCGCGACCTGGCCGAAGGCTTCGTGCTGGGCGCCCTCGACCCCGTCCAGACCCACGACGTGCGTGACCACCTGGCGACCTGCACCGATCCACATGCCGAGATCGACGAGCTCGGCGGGGTCGTGCCCTATCTCGCCGAGTCGGTCGAGCCGGTCGAACCGCCGGCCGAGCTGAAGGGCCGGATCACCGCGGCGATCGAAGCCGAGCTGCGCGCCGGCCGGCGGGCCGATGCCGCGGCCGATCGGCTGATCTCGTCGCTCGGCGCCGGGTCGAAGGGCCCGGCTGCCCCGGCGCCGGCGCCCGCCGCGGCCCCGGTCGAGACGGTCGTCGCGGAACGGGCGCCGGTCGCCGCGCCGATCGACCTGGCGGCCGAGCGCGCCCGCCGTCGCTCGCCGGTTCGCTGGCTGGCGGCCATCGCGGCGGTCCTCGTGATCGCGGCCCTCGGGACGTGGAACATCGGCCTGTCGAGCCAGCTGTCGACCGCCCAGCAGCATCAGGCTGCGGTCGACCACGTCCTGGCGATTGCCCAGGAGTCCGGTGGCCAGGCGGCGATCCTCGTTCCGGGGGCCGGCGGAGGTCCGGCCGGCCTGGCGGCCGTCGCGCCTGACGGCACGTTCGCCCTGGCGATGCACGGCCTGCCCGCGACCACCGGCAGCCAGGTCTACGAGGCCTGGGTCATCGCCCCGTCGGGCAGCCCGGTCCCGATCGGCTCGTTCGCCGTCGGCTCGGATGGCAACGGTGCGTTGTCGGCCGCCCGGGTTCCGGTTGCGAGCGGGTTGACCGTCGGCCTGACTCGCGAGCCGAATGCCGGGGCGACGACGCCGACCCTGCCGATGGTCGTCAGCGGGGTCACCGCGCAGGGAAGCTAGCCGGCAGCCGGGCCGAGCCTCTGGCCCGGCCTTGGCCCGACACCAGCCCCGTCCCTTTGTCAGATTCCGTCCGGAGCGGCCGTATGGTCGGCCGCAACCCCGTCTTGGCGTCGGGCAACCCGTGACCGGACCTGTTCGTGCGTGGACGGGGCGGCTCGAGACCCGACTCAGGCGGCAAGTTCACCAAACGCAGCCATACGGCGCCTGGGAACGGAATCTGACAAAGGCCGTCATGGTGACAGGCCGGACGGTCACTCCCCCGGGAAGCTGGACCCTCCCTGGAGCTCGGTCCTGAGCCCGACAGCTAGCCGGTCTTGAGCGGGCTGGTCGCCAGCTTGCCAGGGCCCTCGACACGGGCCGCTTCCAGCGCGGACGCCGCTGCGGCCAGCAGCTCCTCCGAGCTCGCTCCGTCGGTCGGGAAGCGGGCCAGTCCGACCGACACGCTGATCTGCCGGCCGTGCTGCTCGGCCAGGCCGGCGACGCCGTCGAGGACCCGCTGGGCGACGGTCATGCCCGCCGCGCCGGGTGCGATGAGGACGAATTCGTCACCGCCGTAGCGGGCGACGGTGTCCACCAGCCGAACCGACTCGGCGAGGACCGTCGCGACCGCCCGCAGGACGTCGTCCCCGGCTTCGTGGCCGGACGCCTCGTTCACGCCGGTCAGCCCGTCCACATCGATTAGGGCCACCGAGACCTCGCCACCCTGGCGGGCCGCCCGGGCCAGCTCGAGCTCGAGGACCCGGCCCAGGGTCCGGGTGTTGGCCAGGCCGGTCAACGGGTCGGTGTGGGCCATCCGCTCGAACCACTCCGAGCGCTCGGCCGCGAGCGAGCCCAGCCGGGCCCGGTCGACGGCCACGGCGGCAAGGTCGGCGATGGCCTGCAGGGTCGTCCGGTCGTCGTCGCTGAAGTCGTGCGGAGCCGGCCAGGCGAAAGCCAGCACGCCGACGCCCATGTCCACGCCGTCATGGCGGACGACCAGCGGCAGGAGCGCGTCGACCAGCTTCGATCCGTCGGTGCTGGGGATCGGCGTCCCGAACGAGGCGGTCAGCTCGCGGGCGGCGATCGCGACCGGATGGGTGGCCTCGTTGACCGCCGCCTCGAACGTGCGATCGGCCTCCGGGCTCATCCCGACCGACGCGCTGAGCTGGAGTCCGGGCCGGTCGGGATCCTCGAGGAACGCGGCGCCCAGCGGGGCGCCCGTGGCGCCGGCCGCAGCGCCCAGCAGTGCCGACAGGGTCTGGTCGAGGTCGCCGCCGTGGGCGAGCGCAGCGGCGCTCGTGGCAAGCGTATCGGTCGGTCGATCCATCGAGTCGCGTTCTCCCTGGTGCCGAGGTGGGGCGCCGGACGAGTCGGCCGGGCCATTGTACGACCCGCGATCGGCAGCCTCTCGACGCGCGTCGGGCGGGCCCGTATCCTCCGGGCCATGAAGCTCATCGTCGCGGTGGTCCACAACGAGGACGCCGGCGCCCTTGTCGATGCCCTCCTCGAGAAGGACTACCGGGCCACCCGGCTGCACTCCTCGGGCGGATTCCTGAAGCAGTCCAACGCCACGATCCTGGTCGGGGTCGAGGAGCCCCAGATCGAGGAAGTCCTCGACATCACCCGCAAGACCTGCACGGCGCGGACCCAGATCGTGAATCCGATGCCCCCGATCATGGAGCCCGGCGAGTTCTTCATGCCCTACCCGCTCGAGGTCGAGGTCGGTGGGGCGACAGTCTTCGTCCTGCCCGTCGAACGGTTCGAACGGCTCTGATCCGACCCGACCTGGTCGACGTCTGGATCTTCCGGCCGGCGCCGAGCCCGGACGGCCGGATCGAGATCCTCCTCCTGCGCCGAGCCCCGGGGCGGATCCTGGCCGGCCTTTGGCAGTGCGTCTCGGGACGCCTGGAGCCGGGCGAGTCGATCGTCGCCGGGGCCCTGCGCGAGCTGGAGGAGGAGACCGGCTTTGCCGGCCCCGGTATCGAGCGCGTGTACAACCTCGACCAGGTCAACCAGTTCTACGAGCCGAGCGTGGAAGGGATCCTGACCGCGGCGATCTTTGCCGTTCGAATCCCGGCGGGCAGCGAGCCGCGCCTGTCGCATGAACACGATGGCCTGCGCTGGGTCGCGCCGGCCAAGGCGCTCGACATGGCCGTCTGGCCCGCCTATCGCGAGTCGATCCGGCGGATCGAGGCGGACCTGGTCGATCCCGAGCGGGCCGTTTGGTTCGAGCTCGACCAGGGCGGCCAGCGGCCGGCCTGAGCGGGTCGGCCCTGATCGGACCCGGCCGGCTGGTAGACTTGAGCGGGACCTGCTCCAGCGCGTCGATGGCGGCGACAGGGCGGAGCGGGATTTGCCGGAGGCGAGATTGCGCACACCCATCGATCCCCTGGTGATTGCCACCTCCAGTGACCCGGCCCAGCGCCGGATCTTCCACTCGAAGGTCGACACGATCCGGCCCACGTACGGCTTCGAGGACGTGTCCCTGGCACCCGGGACCAGCACGATCGAGCCCAACGACGTTGCCCTCGACCAGGTCCTGTGTGGGATCGATCTGGCCATCCCGATCATCGCCTCGGCGATGGACGCCGTCGTCGACGTTCGCCTGGCAGCCGAGCTGGCCCGCCTCGGCGGGCTGGCGATCCTGAACCTCGAAGGCGTCCAGACCCGCTACGACGATCCCGACGCGGTCCTCGCCCGGATCGCGGCTGCGCCCGACGAAGATGTCCATCGCCTCCTGGCCGAGGCGTATGGCGCACCGATCCGGGACGACCTCGTCGCCCGCCGGATCGATGAGCTCCATGCCAATGGTTCGAAGGCCGCGGTCGCCGCCACGCCGGGTGCCGCACGCCGCTTCGGGGCGCTGTGCGCCGAGCACGGCGCGGACCTGTTCCTGGTCCAGAGCCAGGTCAGCAGCGCCCGCCACCTGGCATCGGAGTACGAGCCCCTGTCGCTCGAAGACTTCACCCGGTTCATGCCCATCCCGGTCGCGGTCGGCAACACGACCAACGCCGAGGCGGCCTTTGCCCTGATGGAACAAGGCGCCGCCGCCGTCTTCGTCGGGGTCGGGCCGGGCGCCGCGTGCACGACGCGCGAGGTGCTCGGGATCGGGATCCCGCAGGTGACCGCCGTCAGCGATGTGGCCGCCGCTCGCGACGCCTATTTCCTCGAGACCGGCCGCTACGTGCCGGTCATCGCCGACGGCGGGATGCGCCGCGGCGGCGAGCTGGCCAAGGCCATCGCCGCCGGGGCCGACGCGTTGATGATCGGCTCACCCCTGGCCCGTGCCGAGGAAGCGCCCGGCCGGGGCACGAACTGGGGGATGGCCGCTCCGTCGGCGACCCTGCCCCGTGGCACACGGATCAAGGTCGGCACCCGCGGCTCGCTCGAGCGGATCCTGTTCGGACCGGCCGGCGTCACCGACGGGTCGGAGAACCTGGTCGGCGCCCTGCGCCAGTCGATGGCCGCCCTCGGCGCCCGGACGATCGCCGAGATGCAGGCCGTCGAGATGGTCTACGCCCCGTCGACCCAGACCGAGGGCAAGTCCTGGCAGCGGTCCCGCTGAGCGACCCCGGTCGAGGGCTGCCGGTCCTCGACGAAGGTGCCCAGCCGGTCCAGGCCGCGCTGACGATCTACGACGCGGCGGGCGGGATGCCCTTCTTCGTCGCCCTCGTCGACCACTTCTATGCGGGCGTTGCGGCCGACCCGGCCCTCCTCGCGATCTACCCGGAGCCGGAGGACCTGGCCGCTGCCCGCCATCGGCTGAGCCTCTTCCTGGCCCAGTACTGGGGCGGGCCGCGGACCTACGACAGCGAGCGCGGCCATCCCCGCCTCCGGATGCGCCACGCACCGTTCCCGATCGGGCCGGCAGAGCGCGACGCGTGGTTGCGCCACATGCACGCCGCTCTCGCTGCCATGGACCCGCCGGCGATCGTCGCCGCGCGGCTGATCGACTACTTCGACACCGTCGCTGAAGGGATGCGCAATCGACAATGACCGACCCCAAGAGCGACCCCAAGAGCGACCCCAAGAGCGACAACAAGAGCGACAACAAGCGCGGCAAGACGGTCCACGGCGATGCGGCCAATGCCGGCCACCGGGTCCTGGCCCCCGATGACGCCGAGGTCGAGGCCTACCTCGAGACCGCCCTCAAGGCACCGGCCCCCGACCGCTCGCCCGACGACCGTCCGGGGTCAGGCGCGCCCCACCCCGGCGCCGACGCCGAGGGGCCCGACACCGTGGTCATCCTCGACTTCGGCAGCCAGTTCGCCCAGCTGATCGCGCGGCGCGTCCGCGAACTGAACGTCTACTCCGAGCTCCTGCCCCACGACACACCCTGGGCCGAGATCGAGCGTCGCCGGCCCAGGGCGGTGATCCTGTCGGGCGGCCCGAACTCGGTCTACGACGCCGGGGCGCCGATGCCCGATGGCGGCGTGTGGAGCGGCCGGATCCCCGTCCTCGGGATCTGCTATGGCGCCCAGCTGATGGCCCGCGAGCTGGGCGGCGACGTGCTCGCCGCCGGCAAGCGCGAATACGGCCCGGCAAGCGTCACGATCACCCACGAGGACGGCCTGTTCGCCGGGCTCGATCGGGAGCAGCCGGTCTGGATGAGCCACGGCGACTCGATCACCCGCCTGCCCGAAGGCTTCCACGCCACGGCCCAGACCGACTCGTCGCCGCTGGCCGGCTTCGCCGATCCGAGCCGCGGCCTGTACGCCATCCAGTTCCACCCCGAGGTCGCCCACACGCCCCGGGGCAAGGACATCCTGCGCAACTTCGTGATCGGGATCGCCGGCGCCCGGGCCACCTGGACGCCGGCCAACTTCATCGAGTCGACGGTCGCTGACATCCGCTCCCGGGTCGACGATCATGCCCGGGCCACGGACTCGGACGGGCTGGTGATCTGCGCCCTGAGCGGCGGCGTCGACTCGGCCGTCGCCGCGGCCCTGGTCCACCGGGCGGTGGGCGACCGCCTGACCTGCATCTACGTCGACCACGGCCTGATGCGCAAGCGCGAGTCGGAGCTGCTCCGGACGACGTTCGAGGCCAATCTGGGGATGCGCCTGGTGATGGTCGATGCCCGTCAGCGCTTCCTCGAGCGGCTGGCCGGGGTCGAGGATCCCGAGCAGAAGCGCAAGATCATCGGCGACGAGTTCATCCGGGTCTTCGAGGAAGAGGCGACCAAGCTCGGCCGGATCGATTTCCTGACCCAGGGCACCTTGTATCCCGACGTGATCGAGAGCGCCACATCCGAGACGAAGGCCGCCCAGAAGATCAAGACCCACCACAACGTCGGGGGCCTGCCGGCCGACCTGCGGTTCAAGCTGATCGAGCCCTTGCGCTACCTGTTCAAGGACGAGGTTCGGGCGGTCGGCCTCGAGCTCGGCCTGCCCGAGGCGATGGTCCAGCGCCAGCCGTTCCCGGGCCCCGGACTGGCGATCCGGATCATCGGCGAGGTCACCGCTGAGCGGCTGGACACGCTCCGCGACGCGGACTGGATCGTGATCGACGAGATCAAGGCGGCCGGGCTGTATCGCAGCGTCTGGCAGTCGTTCGCGATCCTGACCCCGGTCCGCAGCGTCGGCGTGATGGGCGACGGGCGAACCTATGCCAACGTGGTCGCCATCCGGGCCGTGACCTCGGACGACGGGATGACCGCCGACTGGGCCAAGCTGCCTTACGACGTCCTGGGCAAGATCAGCTCCCGGATCGTGAACGAGGTGCCCGGCGTGAACCGGGTCGTCTACGACATCAGCTCCAAGCCACCGGCCACGATCGAATGGGAATAGGCGCCGAAACAGGCATCGCGGTAGCCCGGCTGGACGCGGCGGACGTACCAACGGGTGGTTCGACGCGGCGCGTGACGCGCTAGAGTTTCGGCCATGGCCAAGAGAACTGCCCGCCCAGCCACATCCTCCGTCTCGGCCCAACCCGACGCGGCACCCGGTTCGGCGATGACCGAGCCAACGCCCGCGCCGGCGCCACTTGAGTCTGCCGCGCCAACGGACATCGAGCCTGCTGGCGGCCCAGGCGCGGTGCCTGCCATGGCCGCCCCCGTCGCGGCGGCGCCAGCGGTCACGCCCGGGGCCTGGCCCGTGACCACGGATCCCGAGGCCGGCCCGCGTTGCCCGTGGTGCTCGGCGCCGCTTGCCAGCAACGACCTCGCCACCTGCCCATCGTGCGGCGCCCAGCTCAATGCGGCGGCCGACTCTGACGTCCCGGGCGTGACCACGATCGACGTGGCCGCCCTGGCCTACAAGGCCGGCAGCCCGCCCAAGCGCAGCCGGCTCCTGTCCTGGATCTCGGGCGACGATGCCGCCCCGCCGGATACCTCGGGGGCCTCGTCGGCCGCGGTCGAACCGCCGTCGCTGGCGGTCCGCCGGGAGATCCTCCGGCTCGAGCTCGAGGCCGAGGGCATCAGCCTGCCCCACGACGCCGAGCCGTCGGGGGCCGACGAAGCAGCCGCCGTGGCCGAGGCGAGCCCTGCGTCCGGGTCCGAGTCCACAGCGGCCGACGCCGGTTCGGCGGGGTCGACCGGGGCCTGATCCGGGAGCGCATGCCCGCCCGCTTGCCGCCGCCCGGGCCATCGTTCCTGCGGGAGCAGCCGGTCCACCTCGGAGATCACCTCGCCCGCGCGGGCATGAGCCGGCCGACGACGCTCGACGACGGCTGGTGGCTGGCCATCCTGTGGGTCGTCGATGACAACGGAGTCGTCTCCTTTCGAGATGCCGCTCCGCGCGCCGGCCCACCGCCCGATCCACCGGTCGTCCGCCTCGGCCCGGCGCTGTCGGGCGCGCTGTCCGGCTTGATCCTCGAGGAGGACGGCCGGCTGTGCGTCCGCCTCGCCCCGGTCGCGCCTCCGGCCGACGACCGGACGCCGTGGCAGTCGCCGATCGCGATCCGGGCCGGCTTCAAATGGGAGCCGGCACGGGCCCTGGGGATGGCCCCCAACGAGCTCGCCGAGACTGTCCTGGCCGCATTCCGGCAGAGCGTCGAGGGCTTGGGCCGGTCCTGAGGGTCGCAGCCGACACGCTGCGCGGCTCGTTCGGACCGCGCGGAGTAGACTCCGCGGACAGTGCGCGACCTCTTCGACGAGTTCCTTGACGAGCTCCGCCGCCGGCAGGCCGAGGCGGCGGCCGCGAACCCCGAAGGGACACCGCCAGCAGGGACGACGCCGCCCGACGACCCTGAAGCGGGAACCGACGCCGACTCCGGCGACGCCGACGACGCCGACGACAAGTCGGATGAGACGGCCGCCGATTCGAGCGACGCCGGCGAAGAAGCCGCGGCCGACGGGGACGACCACGAAGCCGATCAGGACGACCACGACGATGACGCGCGCGAGCGGCTGCGGATGCCCGGTCGGGGGGCCGGCCGCGGCTTCGGCAATCGCCCACCCCGGCCGCGGATCGTGGTCGGCGGCCCGAACGACGGCTCCAGCGCCGGCGGCCTGGCCCGGCGCTTCGGGATCGGCTTCCTGGCCCTGGTCGTGCTGGTCGTCATCGTCCTGCTCGGCGTCGGGGTCAACTTCCTGACCGATGCGATCTGGTTCCAGAGCGTCGGCTTCCAAAGCGTCTTCTGGACCAGGGTCTCGACCCAGGTCGGCCTGTTCGCCGGCGGCGGCCTGATCGCCCTCGTCTTCCTGCTGTTCAACGTCTGGCTCGCCGCGCGGCTCCTGCCGCCGCCCGATCCGGATCGGGCCAGCCCGTTCGCGGGCTGGTTCGAGCGGCTGGCCGGCGATGAGCAGCCGGGCCCGGGCCGGCCCGGCCGGCCATGGGAGACCCGTTCGGCGACCCGGCCGGGCGGCAATCGGATGGGTCCCCGGCCAACCGAAGGGATCGTCCTCAGCGCCGACGACCTGCCGGACCTCGCCCCGATCGCGCGCTGGGTCCTCGTCGCCCTGGTCGTGATCATCGCCCTGGGCGTGGCCGGCTCGGCCGCCAGCCACTGGGAGACGATCCTGCTGTGGGCCAACCAGGTGCCTTACAGCCCGACCGGCGTGGCCCCGGTGACCGACCCGATCTTCCATCGCGACATCAGCTTCTACCTCTTCCAGCTGCCCTTCCTGCGCTGGGTCCAGACGGGCGTGAATGGCCTGCTCCTGGCCGGCCTGGCGGTCAGCGTCGGGCGCTACCTGATCGGCGGCTTCAAGGGCGGGATCACGTTCACCACCCAGATGCGGGTCCACCTGGCTGTCCTCGCCGGGCTGTACCTGGCCTCGATCGCGATCGGCTACCAGCTCGACAAGCTGGAGCTCGTGTACAGCACGAACGGCGTCGCCGCGGGGGTCAGCTTCACGGACCAGAACGCGCGCTTCTTCGCCTTCGACGTGCTGACCGTCGTCGCGGCGCTGGCCGGCGCGCTCCTCGTCGGTGGGGCGTTCACCAAGATGCTCTGGCCGCTGGGCGCGGTGGTCATCTTCTGGCTGAGCGCCTCGGTCGTCCTGGGCCAGATCTATCCGGCCGTGATCCAGCGCCTGTCGGTCGAGCCCGACCAGCTGGGCAAGGAGACGACCTACATCCAGAACAACATCGCGATGACCCGGATCGCCTACGGCTTGAACGACTGGACGGTGAGCGACTACTCCGGCCAGGACCAGCTGACCCAATCCGCGGTCACCAATGAACAGGGCACATTCCAGAACGCCCGCCTGTGGGACGCCGCGCCGCTGCGCGACTCGCTCGATCAGCTCCAGACGGTTCGCCAGTACTACGACTTCACCAACGTCGACACCGATCGCTACCAGATCAACGGGGCCGCCCGCCAGGTGATGCTCGCCGGCCGGGAGCTGGCCCCCGAGAAGAACCCCCTGGCGAACTCGTGGGTCAACCAGCGGATCACCTTCACCCACGGCATCGGCGTGGCCATGGTCCCGGTCAATGCGGCGACGCCCGAGGGCCAGCCCGACCTGTTCATCCAGGGCCTGCCGCCCGTCTCCAGCAGCGGCGCGCCGACGATCAACCAGCCCCGGATCTACTTCGGTGAGCGGCCCAGCGACTGGATCATCACCGACGCCCGCCAGGACGAGTTCGACTACCCGGTGGGCACCGACGCGACCGGCGCCCCGAGCGCCAATGCCACGACCCGCTGGACGGGCACGACCGGGATCAAGCTCGACACGCTCTTCTCGCGGCTGCTCTGGGCGCTCGAGTACAAGGACCTCAACCTGCTGATCAGCGACCAGATCACCGATCAGAGCCAGATCCTGATCCATCGCACGATCTCGGACCGGATCTCGATGGTCGCCCCGTTCCTCAGCTTCGACAGCGACCCGTACCTGGTCGTCAACAGCGCCGGCGGGCTCGACTACATCCAGGATGCGTACACCACGTCCGACCGCTTCCCCAACGCCCAGCCCTTCGACACCAGCCAGCTGGCGGCCGGCTCGGGCCTGGCCGGCCTCGACTTCGACTACATCCGGAACAGCGTCAAGGTCGTCGTCGACGCCTACACCGGGCAGATGACGTTCTACGTCAGCGATCCGACCGATCCGATCATCCGGACCTACGAGAACGTCTTCCCCCAGATGTTCACCCCGCTCAGTGCGATGCCGGCCGACCTGAAGGCCCACCTGCGGGTGCCCGAGGACCTGTTCGACGTCCAGACGCGAACCTACGCCCGCTACCACCAGACCGATCCCTCGGCCTTCTACAACAACGAGGACCTGTGGACCGTGCCGCCCGACGCGGGTGGCAGCCAGAACCTGCCCAACGTCGCCTACTACGTCGAGATGCGCCTGCCCGACGAGACCTCGACCGAGTTCCTGCTCCTCCAGCCGATGGTTCCCGCCAGCCGGCCGAACATGATTGCCTGGATTGCGGCTCGCAACGACCAGGCCAACTACGGCCAGGTCCGGGTCTACAAGTTCCCCCAGGACACCTCGGTCCTGGGCCCCAACCAGATCGCGGCCAAGATCGACGCGGATCCCACGATCAGCGCCCAGGTCACCCTGTGGGATCAGGCCGGCAGCCACGTGATCAAGGGCAACCTGATCGTGGTCCCCGTCCAGAACTCGCTGATCTACCTCCAGCCGGTCTACCTCCAGTCGGCCAACAGCGCCTTCCCGGCCTTCGAGCGGATCATCGTGGCCACGCCCACCCAGGTCGTCTGGGACACCAACCTGGCCGGCGCCCTGAACCAGCTCCTGGCGACCGGACCGAGCGGCTCACCGGCGCCCAGCAGCGGCCCGTCGCCGACGCCCAGCTCGGGTCCCGTGGCAACGCCAACGACCGGCCCCGGCTCGAGCCCGCCGGCGGGTAACGTGGCCGCCCTCGTCGCCTACGCCAACCAGCACTTCGAGCTGGCCCAGACTGCCCTCCGCAACGGCGACTTCGCGACCTACGGGGCCGAGATCGCCAAGGTCCAGCAGGCGCTCCTCCAGCTGAGCCAGCTGGTTCCGCCATCGGCGAGCCCCAACCCGTAGGCCCGCCGGCCGGCCGGCTGCCGGCCTGGACCGCCGCTCGCCGGGCCTGGTCCGTGGCCCGTCACCGGCCTGCCCTGTGGCCGGTGGCCCTGGCCGGATTCCTGGCCCGCGGCGGTCTGATCCTGTTCGTCCTGCCGATCGTGGTCCTGCCCAGCCTCGTCGGGCTGGCCACATTCATCGACCCGGCCACGATCACGCCGACCGGACCAACCGCCGGCCTGATCGTGCGGATTGCGATCGCGGGCATCGTGCTGCTGGTGGCCCTGCTCGGCGGAACGGTGGCCGGCGCGGCCGCCGAGATCGCCCTGGTCGAGGCCGGCTCGGGCATCGAGGCCGCTTCGACCGGCCTGCTCCGGCGGGTGAGCTTGATCCGGCTGGTCACCATGGCCCCGGTCGCGGTCGTCTTCGGGATCGGGATCCAGCGCCTGGGCCAGATCGTCTACCAGGAGCTGACCCTGCCGACCGACCTCGTCACCCCGATCGCGATCCGGGTCGCGAGCCAGGCTCCCGAGGTCGTCGCCGCGATCGTCGTGGCCTGGTTGTTCGGCGAGACCTGGGCCGGCCTGGCGACCCGGATCGCGGTCATTCGCGGCGCCGGGCTGGCCGAAGCCCTGGGGGCGGGGCTCGGATTCCTGGTCCGCCGCGCCGCGGGCGTCCTGGGACTGCTCGTCGCCTCGAGCCTCGTCGCGGTGCTGGTCCTGGCCATTGCCGTCGGCCTGATCGGCTGGTCATGGGACTTGGTCCATGACGTGCTCCTGGGCGGCCCCGGGATCGGTGGCGTGGCGGCGATGGCCGCGTCGACGCTCGTCTTCGCCGGCGCCTGGTTCGGCGGCCTGGCGGTCGCCGGAATCCTGGCGACCTGGCGGGCCCTGGCCTGGACGCTGGCCGTGGGGGAGGACCATCGGGGGAGTGGTGGAATTCCCCCGGAGCGTGCCACCCTGTAACGCCCGAGCCGCCGGAACACGCCGGCGGTCGTTCCGAGAGGTATCTGCCTTGCCGAGGAAGCCGATCGCCTGCCCATCGTGCGGCGCCCTGGTGTCGAACGGGCGGCTTTCCTGTCCCGCCTGCGGGACGCTGGTCGCGACGGTCTCGAGCGGCCCCAAGCCGGCGACCAGCAGCATCCCGCCGGTCCTGGCAGATCCGGCCCCGCCGCCGGCCGCGACGCATGACGCCACCCCGGTCGCGCCCCCTCCGGCCCGAGCCGCGAAGCCAGCGCTTCGCCGCTCAGCGCCACCCGCCGCGAAGATCGCGCCCCGGCCGCCGGAGCCCGCCCCGGGACCGGCCGCCCGCATTCCCTGGTACGCCG
>Ga0265320_10000155_pt1 | contig 57130 bp, 45 predicted proteins | sample 4827metaG_FD_202087 | JGI IMG/M metagenome (GOLD analysis project Ga0265320, IMG submission 202087) | Rhizosphere microbial communities from Carex aquatilis grown in University of Washington, Seatle, WA, United States - 4-8-27 metaG | ecosystem: Host-associated > Plants > Roots > Rhizosphere >...
ATGTTCTGCAAGCTCAAAAACTGGCGACGGATCGCAACCCGCTACGACCGTCTCGCGCGAAACTATATGGCTGCCATTGCCTTAGCAGCCGTCATCATCGCGTGGGTCATATGAGTCCCCAACCTAGAGGGCTATACCGCGCCTTCCTGTTTAAGCGCCGCGATCTCGATCTTGCTGAAGCCGAGTTCGGCAAGCACCGCGTCGGTGTGTTCGCCCAGGAGCGGCGGGCGCGCGCGCACCGTGCCGGGCGTGCCGTGCAGCTTGACGGGCGTGGCGGCGACCTTCGCTCTGCCGATGCCGGGAAAGTCCACGGCCGCGAAGAAGTCACCGCCCGCGACATGAGGATCGTCTAACGTCTGGCGGGGGCGATAGACCGGCCCGGCCGGCACGCGCGCCGCCTCGAACGCCGCGACCGCTTGCGCGCTCGTGCGCTGCGCGACCCAGGCGCCGACGCGTTCGGAGATGACGGCGCCATTGTCGCCGCGCGCCTTGTCTGACGAAAAGCGCGCATCGCCGAGCCATTCCGTCGCGCCGATCAGCTTGGCGACGCGGCGGAACAAAGGATCGCCGTTCACCGCCACGGTGATCCAGCCGTCCTTGGCTTTGTAGATGTCCGACGGACCCGCCGTCTGGCTGCGATTGAGCGACGGCACGCGATCGAGCTTCAGCGTGTCTTCCTCGATCAGCGTCGGCGCGAAGAAGGTGAGCGCCGTCCGCAGCAGTGCGCCTTCCACCAACTGCCCCTTGCCCGTCGCCTCGCGCGCCCGAAGCGCCGCCGCGACGCCCAGTGCCAGGAGCGAGGCGGTGCCGAAATCGACGTAGGGCGCGCTGCAGCGAACCGGCTGCTCCTCGGTCCCCGAGAACCAGGTCGCGCCCGACATCGCCTGCGCCACGCCGTCGAAGCCGACGCGGCCGGCGTAGGGCCCTTCAAGCCCGAAGGCGGTCCCGACCGCCAGCACGCAGCGCGGGTTGAGCGCGCTGACGCTTGCCCAATCAAGGCCCATGGCCGTCAGCGCCTCGGCCGGAAGATTTGCCACCACCACGTCGGCGCTCTTTATCAGCCGGCGCACCACCTCGCGTCCGGCATCGCTCATCGGATCGCAGGTGAGGCTGCGCTTGTTGCGGTTCATCTGCAGGAACATCGCGCCTTCGCGAGGCTCGCCGCCTTCGCCGAAGGCGAGCGGCACAAGAGTTCGATCCTCGCGCCCCTCGCGTTTCTCCACCCGGATCACGTCGGCGCCCAGATCGCCCAGCAGCGCCGCGCAATAGGGCCCGGCGATGTAGCGCCCGAAATCGATCACCCGAACCCCGTCGAATGGTCCCGCAAGATAGTCGGCCACGCCGGCGCCTCGTCCTGAAAAAGCCCGCGAACTATATCGACCGCGACGGAAATTGCATGGCGCGCGAAGCCGTGCCAAAGAAAAGCGTCATCGCATGCCGTCTGGGAGAGAAATGCCGCCGAAACAGAACCCCATGAAGCTCAACCCGCTGCAGTTGCGCACCCTGGCACTCCTGCAGGCCATTGCCCGGATTCCCGGCGCCGCCGGCGCGCGGCCGGGCGGGGAAGTGGCGATCACGCAATTCCCCAACGCGCATGGCGATCACTTCCATCTGGGCGACGCGGTGGTCGCCGGCAAGGACGCGACCGGCCTGTTCAACGAGGCGGTGTGGAACGCGCTAACCCGCAAGGGCCTCGCCAGGGCGGACTACCCGCGCGAACTCGTGCTCACGCCGGTGGGTCTTTCCTACGATACCGGCCTTGCCGACGAGATCCTGCACCGCTCGTCGCATTAAGCGAGCGTCCCTCATCCTTCGACAAGCTCAGGATGAGGACCGCGGTTCACCTCCTCATGCTGAGCTTGGCGAAGCATGAGAAGCGTTCACTTTGCGCGCCGTCACTCCACCCGGCGCAGCGTGAAGAACGGCTTGGAGTAGAGATCCGCCACGCCCGGCGCCGCGAAGAACGCATCGAGCGCCTTGGGATCGGCGGCGACGACGGCGTCGCCGAGCTGGCCCTTCTCCACCGTGCCTTTGATGCGGCCCGCGGCGATCGCGGCCTTGAAGGCGTCCTCGTCCGGCAGTGAAAGCGTCAGCGTGCCCTTGGCATCGATCCGGTAGAGCACCGGAACGGTTCCGGCCGGCGCGCCCTCCGGCTTGCCGTTGGTCCACAGCAGCCGGGCGTTCAGGATGCGATTGTTGCCCACGCGCGCCGTCGTCAGCGTCGCGACATTCCAGTCTTCCGCCTTCGGCCCGCCCTCGACGATCACCGCGACGATGGTGCCGTCGCTTTGCCGCAGGAAGTGGAAATAACCGGGCTTGCCGTCCGAATTGGGGCCCTTCCACAATCCGATCAACGCCGGATCCGGTTTTTGCGCCGATGTGCTGCCCACCGGGTGGGTGGTCGTCGGCGGATAGCAGGCGCCCAGCGCCAATGCCGCGACAAGAGCGAACTTGCGTATGATCCCGATCATGGACATTCCCTCGAAGCGTCGCCCATGGTCGGCGGCGAATTGGGCCAAAGCACGACCCAAGTTTGGCCGCGCCGCGACCGGACATTATAGTCTTGACGCCATGAGTATCGCATGACCCCCAAGCAACGTCGCCGCGTCCTCTTCGCCGCCGCGCTGGTTATTGCCAGCGCCGCCGGCGCAACGCTGGTTCTCAGCGCCCTGAAGGACAATGTGCTCTATTTCTACAGCCCCTCCGACGTCGCCGCGAAGCATGTGGAAGCCGGCGTCAATTTCCGCATCGGCGGGCTGGTCGCGTCGCACAGCGTCCGCCACGGTCCGGGCGCCGATGTGCGCTTCACCGTCACCGACGGCAAGGGAAACGTCCCGGTCGAATTCCGCGGCGTCTTGCCGGCGCTGTTCCGCGAAGGCCAGGGCGTGGTGGCGCTGGGCGCGTTGACGCCGTCGGGCACATTCGCCGCGAGCGAGGTTCTCGCCAAGCATGACGAGCGGTACATGCCGCCCGAAGTGGTCGACGCGCTGAAGCGCTCCGGTCGCTGGAAGGAAGGCGCCCCGTGAGCGCGAACCGATGACCGGCGAGATCGGCCTTTTCGCGCTGTGCCTGGCGCTCGCGCTGTCGCTGATCCAGGCGATGGCGGGACTGTCCGGCGCGCGGCCGCAAGCGGATCTGGCGCGCGCCGTCGCCTCGGCCGGCGCGCTCGGTCTCTTCGTCTTCGTCGCGCTCGCCTTCGGCGCGCTGACCTATGCCTCGGTGAGCGACGATTTCTCGATCCTGAACGTGGCGCAGAACTCGCACACGCTGAAGCCGCTGATCTACAAAATCTCCGGCGTGTGGGGGAACCACGAAGGCTCCATGCTGCTCTGGGTGTTGGTGCTCGGCGTCTATTCGGCGGCGGTCGCCGTCACGCGTAGCGGCAGCGATAGGCTGACGAGTGCGGCGCTCGGCGTTCAAGGCCTGATCGCCGCGGCCTTCCTCGTCTTCATCCTGTTCACCTCCAATCCCTTTGTCCGCCTCGATCCCGCGCCGTTCGAAGGCGCGGGGCTCAATCCGTTGCTGCAGGACCCGGGCCTGGCGATGCATCCGCCGATGCTCTACGCCGGCTATGTCGGCCTGTCCGCCGCCTTCTCCTTCGCCGCCGGCGCCCTGATCGCCAAGGAGCGCGACTGGGCGCGCGCCGCGCGGCCCTTCATGCTCGCAGCCTGGATCGCGCTGACGCTCGGCATCGCGCTGGGGTCCTGGTGGGCCTATTACGATCTGGGTTGGGGCGGCTTCTGGTTCTGGGATCCGGTCGAGAACGCATCGCTGATGCCCTGGCTGATCGCCACCGCGCTGCTGCACGCCGCGCTCGCCACCGAGCGCACCGGCGCCTTCCGCTCCTGGTCGCTGCTGCTCGCCATCGCCGGCTTTTCGTTGAGCCTGATCGGCACCTTTCTGGTGCGTTCGGGCGTGCTCTCCTCGGTGCATTCCTTCGCCAGCGATCCGACGCGCGGCCTCTACATCCTGGTGTTGATCTTCAGCGCCATCGGCGGCGCGCTGGCACTGTTCGCCTGGCGCGCGCCGAGCCTGGAGGAGGGCGCGGCCTTCGCGCCGGTCAGCCGCGAGACGACGCTGCTGATCAACAATGTCCTTCTGGTCACCGTGTTCTCCATCGTTTTCGTCGGAACGCTGTACCCGCTGCTCGCCAATGCGCTGTTCGACACCAAGCTGTCGGTCGGCGCGCCGTTCTTTCAAAAGCTCTTCGTGCCGGTCTTCTTCGTGGTGCTGATATTGGTGCCGTTCGGCCCCCGCCTTGCCTGGCACAGGGGTGATCTCAGGGCCGCCATGCGCGCGCTGGCGCCGGCGGCCGGCGCCGCGCTCGTCGTCGGCGTTTCGATTCTGGCCATTGCGGCGCCGCGCAGCCTCGCCGGCGCCGGTGCCTTCGCAATCGCCGCTTGGCTGCTGACGGCCAGCGCGATCGAGCTTTCCAAGCTCAACTGGCGCGCCGTTCGCTTGAGCGCCTTCGCCGCGCCGCTCGCCCATGCGGGTCTCGCGGTGACGCTGATCGGTGTCGCCGGCGTCACGCTATGGCGCAGCGAGGGGCTTGAGGTTCTCAAATTCGGCGAGAGCATGAACATCGCCGGCTACACGCTGCGGCTCGACGGCGTCGGCGCGGTACAAGGTCCCAATTATGAGGCCGCGCGCGCCTCGGTCACCGTTCTGCGCAACGGCCAAACACTCGCGGTCATGGTGCCCGAGCGCCGTATCTTCCCCGCCGAGCGGCAGGAGACCGTGCAGACCGCGATCCGCACCACGATCGTCTCCGACCTCTATCTCGCGCTCGGCGATCAGCGCGACGCGACGCATTGGACGCTGCGCGCCTATGTCAACCCACTGGCGCCCTTCATCTGGCTCGGCGCCGTGGTGATGGCGCTAGGCGGCCTATTGTCGTTTGTCGGCCGGCTCGGCCGCGCGCGCGCCGTGCCGCAAGCCGTTCCCGCGCCCGCCGAATGAAGTCGCTGCTCGCCGCGCTCTTGCTGGTCGTCTTCGCGAACGCCGCGCGGGCGGTGCCGGTGCCCGGCACGCTCGCCGATCCGGCGCAAGAGACGCGCGCCCGCGCGCTGCAGAAGGAATTGCGCTGCATGGTCTGCCAGGGCGAGTCGATCGACGAATCCAACGCGCCGCTCGCCGCCGACCTGCGCGTGCTGATCCGCGACCACATCCGCGCCGGCGAAAGCAACGAGCAGATCAAACAGTTTCTCGTCGCGCGTTACGGCGACGTCATCCTGATGCAGCCGCCCTTCGAAGCCGACACCTACGCCTTATGGCTGACACCTTTTCTTGTCTTGATTTTCGCCGGCGGGATCGCCACCTGGGTAGTTGTCCGGGCCGCGAGGGCGCCGCAAGGCGACGCAGGCTAGGACCCCCGCCGTCATGACCCGTCGAACGTCCTTGGGTCGGAACGGCGTGTTGCCTTTGTTTAATGTTTCGGTATGAATTGGGCAACAATTTCGTTGTAATTGATCTGAACTGCCGCCAGGAGAGCCGCAAGATGTCCGATTGGAATATCGATCCGATCAAGCGCCACGCCCGCGCCATCGCGCTTGGCACAGCCGCCGTCCTCGTTCTGGGAGGCTTGAGCGCCTTCGCCCTGGTTCCGGGCGTACGCCCCGTCGCCGATACCGGCCCCACGCCGCGTCTGGTCGCCGCTGCCGAGCCGGCACGCGGCACGCCGCCGCGCATGCTGGAAAACGGCGCGCCGTTCAGCTTCGCCGACCTGGTCGAGCGCGTGAGCCCCGCCGTCGTCACCATCACCGCCGAGACGGTCGAGACTCCGGCCGAGGCGGCCAACGATCTGCCCGCGCCCTTCCGCGACTTCTTCAATCAATATGGCCAGGGGCGCTCACTCACGCCGCGCAAGGCGATCAGCGCGGGCTCCGGCTTTATCGTCGACCGCGCCGGCTTCGTCGTGACCAACAATCATGTGATCGCCAACTCGCACAAGATCACGGTGAAACTCCCCGACGGCCGTTCCTTCGAAGCCAAGCTGATCGGCACCGATCCGCAGACCGACATCGCGCTGCTCAAGGTCAAGAGCGACAAACCGCTGCCGACCGTCGAATTCGGCGACGACCGCCAGGTCCGCGTCGGCGACTGGGTGGTGGCCGTGGGCAATCCGTTCGGCCTGTCGAACACGGTCACCGCAGGCATCGTCTCTTCGCTCGGCCGCGATCTGGGCAGCAGCAATTACAACGATTTCATCCAGATCGATGCGCCGATCAATCGCGGCAATTCGGGCGGCCCGACCTTCGACCTGCGCGGACAGGTGATCGGCATGAACTCGATGATCTTCTCGCCTTCGGGCGGCAGCGTCGGCATTGGCTTCGCGATTCCGGCCACGACCATCCATGACGTCGTGGCGCAGCTTCAGGCGCATGGTCGCGTCGATCGCGGCTATCTGGGCGTGAACATCCAGAGCATGACGCCGGAGATCGCCGGCAGCCTGAACATCCCCACGGCCAAGGGCGCGATCATCGCCGAGGTCGTTCCCGGTGGGCCCGCCGCCCAGGCCGGCTTCCAGCAGGGCGACGTCGTCGTCGCGCTGAACGGCCGCAATGTCGAGGATTCGCGCGATCTGACCCGCCACATCGCGGCGATTCCCGCCGGCGCCAAGGCGAATTTCACGGTCATCCGCAACGGTCAGCAGCGCACGATCAGCGCCAAGATCGGCAATCGCCCCGACGAACGCGTGGCCTCCAACGATGACGGCGACGATCACGATGCCGCGCAGTCGCTGGGCAACAGCGCGGTGCAGGCGATGGGGCTCGGCCTCGCCGCCGTGACTCCGGAAACCCGCCGCAACTTCAATATCGACGCCGGCATCGACGGCGTGCTCGTGACGCGCGTCGATCCCAACAGCGATGCCGGCGACAAGGGCATTCAGCCGGGCGACGTGGTGCTCTCGGTCGCCAACAAGCCGGTGCACAACCCGCGCGACGTCGTGGCCGAAGTCAACGCGGCGCGCACCGCCGGCCGTCACACCGTTCTGTTGCTTGTTTCCACCCAGGGCGCGACGCGCTTTGTCGCGGTGGACATCGGGCAGGCCTGAGTTTGTAGCTACCGGGCGGGCGGTGAAAGCCGCGCGTCCGGCCCCCGCGCCGGTGGTGGCGGCCCCATCCCCCCCGTTGCTGCCGCCGGCGCGGACCCTATTCGAGTGTAGGAGGGCCTATTGCGCATTCTTGTCGTGGAAGACGACCTCGAAGCACAGCGTTATCTCGTCAACGGGCTGAAGGAGGCCGGCCATGTGGTCGACGACGCGGCCGACGGCGAAACCGGGCTGACACTGGCGCTGTCGCGGCCTTACGACGTGGCGGTCATCGATCGTATGCTGCCCAAGCTCGACGGGCTGAAAGTCGTCGCCGACATGCGCGAGCACGGCAATACGACGCCGGTGCTTTTCTTGAGCGCGCTCTCCGAAGTCGACGATCGCGTCAAGGGTCTCAAGGCCGGCGGCGACGATTATCTCACCAAGCCATATGCCTTCGTGGAATTGCTGGCGCGCATCGACGCGCTGATGCGCCGCCGTTCGCCTCAGGCGGTGAAGACCAAGCTCCAGGTCGGCGATCTGGAGCTCGACCTTCTGACCCGAACGGCGCAGCGCGCCGGCGCCGCCATCGATCTTCAGCCGCGCGAATTCCGCCTGCTCGAATATCTCATGCGCCATGCGAGCCAGGTGGTCACCCGCACCATGCTGCTCGAAAGCGTGTGGGAATATCACTTCGACCCGCAGACCAACGTGATCGACGTACACATCTCGCGCCTGCGCGCGAAGATCGACAAGGGCTTCGACACGGCGCTGCTGCACACGGTGCGCGGTGCCGGCTATATGATCAGGGCGGCACGGCCGGCGGCATGATCCGTGCGCGCCCCTAGCATCCTTCGCACCCAGGCCTATCGCATCGTTCTGGTTTACGTGGCTGTGTTCGCCGTGTCGGTGACGGCGCTGATCGCCTTCACCTATTGGAACACCAAGCGCGCGCTGGATGCCCAGACCGATCAAATCATCGAGGCGGAGATCACCGGTCTTTCGGAGCAGTACCAGCAGCTCGGTCTGCGCGGCCTCGCCGATGTCGTGATCAGTCGCTCGGCGCATGGCGGGCCCGGCCTCTATCTTCTGGCCAACCGCTACAAGCAGCCGATCGTCGGCAATCTCGATGCGTGGCCCCCCAATGGCGAAAGGCCGAGCAGCTTCGTCGATTTCGACTATCAGCGCCGCGTCGAGAATCAACTCGAAACGCGCGAGGCGCGCGGCCGCGTCTTCGCGCTGCCCGGCGGCTTCTTCCTTCTCGTGGCGCAGGACGTGCACGAGCGCTATTTGACCGAGCGGCTCTTCACCACCACGCTGCCCTGGACGGTCGGTCTGGTTCTCCTGCTCGGCTTGATCGGCGGCGCGCTGATGAGCCGCAACATGCTGGTGCGCCTGGAGCAGATCAACCGCACCACCACGGAGATCATCGACGGCGATCTGTCCCGCCGCGTCGCGGTGAGCGACGCGCATGACGAATTCGACGCGCTGGCCGAGAATCTCAATGCCATGCTCGATCGCATCGAACGGCTGATGAAGGGCGTGCGCGAGGTGACCGATTCGGTGGCGCACGATCTGCGCACGCCGCTCAACCGGCTGCGCAATCGGCTGGAATCCACGCTGCGCCACATGACGCCGGCGAACGATCAGGCCAATCCGGCCAACGATCAGGCGCCGGAGATCGAGGCCGCGGTGGCCGAAACCGATCAGCTCATCACCACGTTCAACGCGCTGCTCCTGATTGCCGAGGCCGATGCCGGTGTGACGCGCGGCGAGATGGCGCCGATCGATCTGGCGCCGATCGCCGAAGACATGGCCGAGCTCTATGCGCCGCTGGCGGAGGAGAAGGGCGTCACCCTCAAGATCGCGCCGGCCGGCGCCACGATGATCGACGGCAATCGCAGCCTGATTTCCCAGGCGCTCGCCAATCTGGTCGACAATGCGATCAAATACACGCCGGCCGGGGGCACCGTCACCGTCACGGCCTCCGAAACGCCGATGGGGGTGGAGCTGCGCGTGGCCGACACGGGGCCGGGAATCCCGAACGGGGAACGCGCCCGCGTCGTCGAACGCTTCGTCCGCCTGGAAGCCAGCCGCAATTCGCCCGGCACCGGTCTGGGGCTTAGCCTCGTCGCCGCCGTGGCGCGTCTGCACGATGCCAAATTGCTTCTGGACGACAATCAACCGGGCCTGCGTGCCGTCATCCGCTTTCCGAGGCCGGCGCCGCGAGTCCGATAAACGGATCGTCCGGCAATGATGTGCGGCAAGGAACGGGAAGTGCTGGGCCATGACGCGGATGTCTTGCCTGGGTCGTCATTTGAAAGAATCGCGCGAATTGCCGGTTCACTATTTCCAATATTATTGGTATAAACCGCCCGTACATGTGAATTTCCGCTTGGGGCTGGCGTCGATCGCAGCCGGCGGTGCGTGCGCGTAATCGTCTTGACCGTCCCAACACCCATTGGTCGATGTCGCCGCCGTCCCGGCCGTGATCGGACGTTGCGTTCTTGCCGTTCCGTGTTGGATCCGCCGGCTTCGATCCCAGATCGAAAGAGGGGAAACACGCATGATCAGGATCGCATCGGGCATTCTCGTCGCGGCGGCCGCGGCAGCGACCTCGCTGGTACTCGTCGGCACCGCGGGAATTTCTCCGTCGCAGGCGCAGATGACGGCGCCGCCGGCCGCGAACGCGTGCAGCTTCCCGACCCGCGCTTCCGCCACGCCGCAGGAAACGGCCTGGCGTTTGTTCGTCGCCGCGAATTGCACCGCCGGCAACGGCAAGCTCGTCTGGGAGAATTGGATCGAGCAGTCCGATTACTATCCAACCAGCAGCGGCAAGGGCTCCGCGGTCGCGGCGCTGTCGACCCACCTGATCGGTCATCGCCTGCACGGCTCTCCGCTCGCGTTGGCGCTCCGTGCGATACAGGCCGCACCGGGGAATAAGAATTTCGCTCTGGCGCTTCAGCCCGCCACCCAGTGCAATCCCATGAGTCCGGCGTTTCTGCCGGCGAATGTGGTGTCGACGGCAACGATCTGCGAAGAGACCCACCTCAATCCCGACACGACGAATTTCATCTCGTCCAAGGGGTATCAGTTGCGGGGAGGGCAGGCCGCCGCCGCCCAGCACGGAACGGACATCCAGTTCTCCAACCCCTCCATCGAAGTGAAGGTGGACTGGATTCCCGCGACGGATTTCAAGAATTCCTTCTCGTGCAGCGCTCCGCCGCCGGGCGTTCACGTCGAGACGTTCGACGGCGTCTGCTACGCCATGGTGGGCATGCATATCTCGTCCAAGCTGCTGAAGGATTGGCTGTGGGCGACCTTCGAGCCGCAAAGCATGCTCACCAATCCCGGTCGCTGTGTCAGCTACGGTCCTTGCCACGATTCCTGGGGCTCGGTTCCCGCGATCAGCTATGGCGGCTCGACCGGCTTCACGCAGCAGTCGGGAGGCATCGCCAAGCTCATGAAGGGCGCGAAGCTGGCGGCGGAATTCGCCAACTATCGGCTCGACGGCGCGCAGGTCGATTTCGTCAACAAGGATGGTACGCCTACGCTGCTCGGCAACTCGGTCATCGAAGGCGAAAATGCCGGCGTCCTGCCCGGCCGCGCCTCGTGCATCACGTGCCACTCGGTTTCCTCGGTCAAAGCCGACGGATCGGACGGTATTCGATACATCGGCACGCCCGAGCCGATCGGCATCCCATTCAAGCCGCCCGCGCAATGGGTCGCGCGCGACTTCGTCTGGTCGTTGTTCCTTGCCTGTCCGAACTCACCGACCCAACGGTGCGATGGTCAGGCGGGCGGCAAATAGCACACGCCCGGGACGGTCGGCGGCGCCTCATGCAACTTGGCGCCGCTGCGCCGCCTCGCCGGTCCCAGATGCGCTAGACTGCGGTCATGCCGACCGCGTCGCCCCCGCCACCACGTCCCTTCGACCCCGCCCGCGCGGCGCGCGTCTTCGAGGCGCTGGCCGAACGCGGCTTCATGCCGCGTGCCGACGACCGCGCGCTGCTGGATGCGGTTTTCGGCAATAGCCCGTTTCTCGGCCGGCTGGTGCTGCGCGAGCACGCGTCGCTGCCCGCACTGCTTGCCGATGGCGCGGATCCGGCCGTCGCCGCCGCGATCGCGCTGGCGCTCTCCGCCGCCGAGGCGCAGAGCGAGGCCGGGGCGATGGCGCGTCTGCGTGAGGCCAAGCGCCGTGCCGCGCTCGCCGTCGCGTTGGCCGACATCGCGGGCCATTGGGAACTGGAACGCGTCACACGTGCGCTCACCGAGTTCGCCGATGCCTGCGTCAAGGGTGCGCTGCGTTTCCTGCTGCGCGCCGCCGCGGCGCGGGCCGAGCTTGCCGAGCGGGACGGCGCGATCCTCGAGGAAACGACGGGCCTCGTGGTCCTCGCCATGGGCAAATATGGCGCCTTCGAGCTCAACTATTCCTCCGACATCGACCTCATCGTGTTCTACGATTCCGCTCGGTTTCCCTTCAAGAAGCGCGACGACGCGCGCGGCGCCGCCGTCGATCTGGTGCGCGGCATCGTCAAGCTGCTGACCGAGATCACCGCCGACGGGTACGTCTTCCGCGTCGATCTGCGCCTGCGCCCCGATGCCGGCGCGACTCAGGTGGCGATCTCGACCGAGGCAGCGGAGTCCTACTACGAAGGCATGGGGCAGAATTGGGAGCGCGCCGCCTTCATCAAGGCGCGGGCCTGCGCCGGCGATCCGCGTGTCGGCGATGCGTTCTTGAAGGCGATGGAGCCGTTCATCTGGCGCCGCCACCTCGATTTCGCCGCCATCGAGGACATCCATTCCATCAAGCGCCAGATCCACGCCCATGGCGGCCATGGTGAAATCGCGGTGGCCGGCCACAACATCAAGCTCGGGCGTGGCGGCATTCGCGAGATCGAATTTTTCGCCCAGACCCAGCAGCTCATCCTGGGCGGGCGCATTCCGGCGCTGCGCCAATCGGGCACCATCGCGGCGCTCGATGCGCTGTGCGCGCGCGGCCTTGTGACGCCCGACACCACGCATGACTTGAAGGTTGCCTACCGCTTCCTGCGCACGCTCGAACATCGGCTGCAGATGATCGAGGACGAGCAGACCCATACGATGCCGAAGACCGCAGAGGGCGTCGCGCAGGTCGCCTGCTTCATGGGCTACCCCGACGCACAAAGCTTCGGCACGGCGCTCACCGCGCAATTGGAGACCGTGCAGGGTCACTACGCGCGCCTGTTCGAGCGCGAGCAGGCGCTCACGGCGGCGGAAGGCAACCTCGTCTTCACCGGCGTCGAGGAGGACCCGGAAACCGTCAAGACGCTTCAGGTCATGGGGTTTCGCGACGCGGCGCATGTCAGCGCCGCCATTCGCGGTTGGCATCACGGCCGCATCCGCGCCACGCGCAGCGCGCGCGCCCGCGAGCTTCTGACCAAGCTGGTACCGCTGCTGCTGCCCGCGCTTGCCGCCACCGCCGATCCCGATGCCGCCTTCACGCAGTTCGACCGTTTCCTCACCAATCTGCCGGCCGGCGTGCAGCTCTTCTCGCAATTCCTCGCACGGCCCGATTTCCTGCGTCTGATCGCCGACATCGTGGGTTCTGCGCCGCGGCTGTCCGAGCACCTCAGTCGCGCGCCGGCCACGCTCGACGCCCTGATCGATGCCGATTTCCTCAACACGCTGCCGTCGCGCGCCCAATTGGACGCAATGCTGGCAAGCCAGCTCGGTCGGGTCGGCGATTATGAGGGCGCGCTGGACGCCGCGCGGCGCTTCGCGAAGGAACAGATATTCCGGGTGGGCGTCCAGATCATCGAATGGCAAGCCAAGCCGGCGGCGGCGGGCCCCGCGCTCGCCGCCATTGCCGAGACGGTGCTGGTCGGTCTGCTGCCGGTGGTGGAGAGCGAACTCGCCGAAACCGCGGGCCGCGTGCCCGGTGGGCAGTTCGCCGTCGTCGCAATGGGCAAGCTCGGCGGCCGCGAGATGACGGCAGGCTCCGATCTCGATTTGATCTTCGTCTACGACGTGCCGGCGCACACCGAGTCCAGCGATGGTCCCAGGCCTCTGCCAGTGACCGTCTATTACGCGCGCCTGGCGCAGCGCTACATCTCCGCGCTGACCGCGCTCACCGCCGCCGGCGGTCTCTATGATGTCGACATGCGGCTGCGTCCGACCGGCAACAAAGGCCCGGTGGCGGTAAGCCTGGATTCCTTCGCGCGCTACCACGCCCGGGAATCCTGGACGTGGGAGCGGATGGCGCTGACGCGCGCGCGGGTCGTACAGGCGCCGCCGGCGCTGCAAGCCCGGGTGGAGGAAGCCGTTCGCGCCACGCTTACCGCCGCGACAGACCGAAGAAAAGTGATCGGCGATGCGCGCGAGATGCGCGACAAGCTCGCGGCGCAGTTTCCGGGCAAGAATCGCTGGGACCTGAAATTCGCACCGGGCGGCCTGGTCGATATCGAATTCATCGCCCAGGCGCTGCAGCTTTGCGCGGCGCGCAAGCATCCGGAAGTTCTGCATACGAACACGCTGGAAGCCTTGCGCAAGCTCGAAGCGGCGGGCGCGCTGCCCCGCGACCACGCGCTGACGCTGCGTGATGCGGCGGTTCTCGAACATGCGCTGACCCAGGTCCTGCGCATCGCGCTCGACGGCACGCTCGAGCCGGCGCAGGCGACGCCGGGACTTAAGGCACTGCTCGCGCGCGCCGGCGGTTTCGCCGATTTCGAAATCCTGGAGGCGCGGCTTGTCATGCTGCAGCAGAATGTGCGCGCGATTTTCGACGCCGTGATGCGTTAACCGCCCGTCACGCCGCCAGCACGACCACCGCATCGGGTGCCCAGCTCAGGAAGACGATATCGCCGCTCGCATGGCCGTCGGTTTTTGCCGCGTTCTGGGAGGCGACCGACACCGGCTCGCTGCGGCCCGCGACGGCGATGTTGAAATGGCTGCGGTCGCCCAGATAAGCCGCGGCTGTGACGGTGCCCTTGATGGCGCCCGGCGTCTCCGCACCGGACAGCGTGAATTTTTCGGGCCGCAGTGCCACCAGAACCTTGGTGCCCGGCGTGCCCGCCGCGACCGCGCTGAGCCGGCCCAGCGGCGGCGCATCGATCGTCGCAATCTCGCCGTCGCGCCCTGCCACCGTGCCGTCGAAGAAGTTCATCTCGCCGATGAAGTCGGCCACCTCGCGGCAATTGGGCGCCTCGTAAAGCTCGCGCGGGCTCGCCACCTGCAGGATGACGCCGCCCGACATCACCGCGATGCGATCCGATATCGACAGCGCCTCCTCCTGGTCGTGGGTCACGAGCAGGAAGGTGATGCCGACGCTCTTTTGCAATTGCCGAAGCTCGATCTGCATCGCCTCGCGCAGCCTCTTGTCGAGCGCGCCCAAGGGCTCGTCCAGCAGCAGCACTTTGGGCCGCCGCACAAGGGCGCGTGCCAGCGCCACACGCTGGCGCTGTCCGCCGGACAATTCGTCGCCGCGTCGCTTGCCGAAGCCCTCCAGCTTGATCATGGCGAGCGCGTCGTTCACGCGGGCGCCGAGCTCGGTGCGCGTCAGCCGCTGCTTGCGCAAGCCATAGGCGATGTTGTCGAACACGTTGAGATGCGGAAAGATCGCATAGGACTGGAACACCATGTTCGACGGCCGCAAATTCGCCGGCACGTCGGTGATCTTCTGGCCCTCGACGAAGATGTCGCCTTCGCTGGGATATTCGAAGCCCGCGATCATGCGCAGCAGCGTCGTCTTTCCGCAGCCCGACGGTCCCAGCAGGGAAAAGAACTCGCCGCGCCGGATGGAGAGCTCGGCATCGTCCACCGCCGTCACGGCGCCGAAACGCTTGGTGACATGGGCAATGTGCAGATAGTCCTCGTCGCTCATGCGCCCACCATCTTGTGCTTGCGGTCCTTCAGGCCGTAACTGCGAACCAGCTCCGCCACGACGACCAGCACGGTCGAGACCACCAGGATCATCGCGCCCAGCGCCAGCACGGTGGGAAGCTTGTAGGGGAAGCGAAGCTGCCCCCAGATGTAGATCGGCAGCGTCGCATCGTTGCCCGACAGGAAATAGGCGATCAGGAAGTCGTCGAACGACACCATGAAACTCAACAGCAGGCTCGAGATCACGCCGGGCAGCACGAGCGGAAAGGTCACGCGCCAGAACGTCATCCAGCCGCTTTCGCCCAGGTCGAGCGAGGCTTCCTCCAGGCTCTTGTCGAAGCCTTCCATGCGCGACATCAAGACCGTGATGGCAAAGGGGATGCAGATGACGATGTGCCCGAGTGTCACCGTCCAAAGCGAAAGGGGAATGGTCAGGATGTTCAGCAGGATCAGGAGCGATATGCCCAGCACGATCTCCGGAATGAAGAGCGACAGGTTGGTCAGCGCCAATACCGCGCCACCGCCCGGCACGCGGTAGCGCGTCAGCGCCTTGGCGGCGGGCAGGGCCAGCGTCGTCGAGACAAGCGCTGCGACGGCGCCGACCCGCAAGCTGTTGAAAAGGGCCTGTTGCACGGCGGTGTCGGCGAACATCTGGGCGTACCACTGCGTGGTGAAGCCGCTCAAGGGGAAGGCGATGAACACCGAATTGTTGAATGAGAACAGCGGCAGGAACAGCACCGGCACATAGAGGAACGCCAAGTAGAAGATCGCATAGAGGAAAAGCCCACCGCGGCCGCGCTTCTTCGCCATCACTTGATCCTCGCCGCCGCCGCGCGCATTGCGCCGACGAACAGCACCGTCGCGATGCCGACCGCCGCCATGCTCGCCAGCGCGAGCGCCGCGCCCAGCGGCCAGTTGCCCACCTTGTCGAACTGTTCCTCGATCACATTGGCGATCATCACGCCGCCCGATCCGCCGACGAGGGTCGGCGTGACGTAGTCGCCGGTCGTCGGCACGAAGATCAGCACCGCGGCGCCGATCACGCCGGGCAGCGACAGCGGAAGCGTGATGCGCAGGAAGCGCCGCACCGCGCCGTCGCCCAGATCGGCAGCAGCCTCAAGCAGCGAGCGGTCGATTTTCTCCAGACTCACATAGATCGGCAGAATGGCGAACGCCGCCCAGGCATGGGCCAGCGTCACCACCACGGCGGTCGGGTTGTAGAGCAGAAATTCGAGTGGCTGACGGATCAGGCCCAGGTTCATCAGTCCCGAATTGATCACCCCGTTGTAACCAAGGATCAGCTTCCAGGCGAAAACCCTGAGCAGATAGCTGGTCCAGAACGGAATGGTCAAAAGGATCAGCCACGCGAACTTCGTCTCGTCGACCTTGAAGGCGACGAAGTAGGCCATCGGATAGGCCAACAGCACGGTGATCAGCGTCACCAGCGCGGAAATCTCGATCGAGCGGTAGAAAAGCTCGCGATAGCTGGCGCGGCCGATACCCGTCTCGTACTGCGTCAGCGTGAAATGGGTATCGAGCGCGTAGCCGTCCTGGCTCCAGAAGCTATATAGCGCCAGCAATGCCAGCGGCGCCGCCATCGCCGCCAGCATGATCAGCATCGTCGGCGACAACAGCACGAGCCCGCGCGCGCCTTCCGAGCGGCGATAGAACCGCGCCAGCCGCAACTCCACGCCCGCCATCGCCGCCCCCGCCGTTCGAACCTTGTATCTAGCAAGCCCAAGGGATTTTCGCACACCGCTCGCTTCGCACAGGGGCGTGTCCGTCGTCCGCGCGGACGCAGCGCGCCGTCGCGGTCGTTTCAAGTCGCGCGACGCCGAGGCCATGTGGAGAATTTCCCAGGCGCCGCGAAGCCGGCCGGCCCGGCGATCTGTCGGCAGACCGCAAAGTGCGGCCGGCGAGCGCTTGGTGACGCGGACAAGCCGTCGCGGCCTGCCGCGCAAAGCAATGCTTTGAAGTTCTTGAAGAAACCTGGAGCGGGCGAGGCGAATCGAACGCCCGACCCTAACCTTGGCAAGGTTATGCTCTACCCCTGAGCTACGCCCGCAATCCAAGTTGGGCGGCGGTTATGGCTTATGGCGGCGGCGGTTTCAAGCCGGGTCGCCGCGGAGCCTTAAGACGGGTTTCCGGAGCGGCCGCGCCCGCCGGTCGGCTGGGCTCGCCGCGCCTACCAAAAATGTCTTCTCGGCCAACGGAGCGGGCCGCTTTCCACGTTAGACTGGGGACGGCAGAGGATTGTTCCATGACCATCGAGGGCGTGATCGCCGCCAACCGCTTCGGCCTCGGCGCGCGGCCGGGGCAGGTCGCCGCGGTCTCGGACGATCCCAAGGCCTGGCTCCTGTCGCAATTGACGCCGGAGACGCAATTGCCCGCGCCGCTCGCCGCGCTTCCATCGACCGCCGACGATATGGGCGCCTTCGTCAAATGGATTCGCCAGGTCGCGGACGAAGCGAAGGCGCACGGAATGGATCCCTACAAGCTCAAACCCGCCGGCGCGCCCGATGCGGGGGCGCAAAGCGGCGCGATGTCCGGCAACGGTATGTCCGGTGGCGCGATGGGGGGCGACGGCGGCTTTAGCATCGAGCGCGAATATGTGAAGGCCTTCATCCCGCGCTATGCGGTGGCGGTGAAGGCGCGTTTCGATACCGCGGTGGCGACGGAGCGCCCGTTCTTCGAGCGCCTGGTGCATTTCTGGGTCAATCACTTCGTGGTCTCCGGCGCCAAGCCGGGCGCCATCGCCATGCCGCCGTCCTTTGAGCGCGACGTCATCCGGCCCAACGTCACCGGCCGTTTCGTCGATATGCTTATGGCGTCGGCCAAGCATCCGGCGATGCTCTATTACTTGGACAACTTCCGTTCCGTCGGACCCAATTCCAAGGTCGGCCGGGACCCGTCGCTGCGCGCGCCCAAGAGCCCCCAAGCCTTCCGCGAACCGGCGATGACCGGCCTCAACGAAAATCTCGCACGCGAGATCATGGAACTGCAGACGCTCGGCGTGCGCAGCGGCTACACCCAAGCCGATGTGACGAGCTTCGCGCGCGTCATCACCGGCTGGACCATCGCCGCGCCGCCGCGCGTGCCGATCTATCAGCTGATCCTCGCCGGCCGCTTGAACGGCAAGGGCCTGTTCGAATTCGACGATGAGGAACATGAGCCGGGGCCGCAGACCGTCATGGGCAAGGTCTACGCCCAAAGCGGCGTCGATCAGGGCGAGGCGGTGCTGCGCGATCTGGCGCGTCACCCCGCAACGGCGCATTTCATCGCCGGCAAGCTTGCCCGCCACTTCATCGCCGACGATCCGCCGCGCGCCGTCGTGGAGCGCCTGGCAAAGTCGTATCTGGATAGCGACGGCGATCTCAAAGCCGTCTGTACCGCGCTGGTGCAAAGTCCTGAGGCCTTCGATCCCGCGCCGCGCAAGTTCAAGACGCCGGAGGAATATGTGATTTCGGCCGCGCGCGCCTTGCCGGCGTTCCAGACCGATCCCGGCTCGCTGCTGCGCGCCTATCGCGACATGGGCGAGCTTCCCTACAATCCGCCCGGTCCCAATGGCTGGCCCGATATCGAGGCCGAATGGCTCGGTGCCGACTCGGTGTGGAAGCGCTTCGAATGGGCAAGCAAGGCGGCGCAGGGCGCGGCCACCGCCACGGCGAGTCCCGATGCCTTGGCCAAGGACGTCCTTGGTCCCACCCTCTCGGGTGCGACGGCGCAGTCGATCGCCCGCGCGCAAAGCCCGGCGCAGGGCCTGACCCTGCTCCTGGCCTCGGCCGACTTTCAGAGGAGATGACCATGGTCACGCGCCGCCGCACATTGACTTTCATCGCAAGCGGCCTGGCTGTGGCGGGCCTGCCGCGCGCCACGCTCGCCGCCGCGCAAACCGACAAGCGGCTGGTCGTCGTGATCCTGCGCGGCGCGATGGACGGGCTCTCCGCCGTGCCCGCCACCGGCGATCCCGATTTCGAGCGCGCGCGGGGGGGGCTCGCCTTCGACGGTGCGCTCAAGCTCGATGCCACCTTCGCCCTGCATCCCAATCTCGGCGGTCTCAAGCGGCTGTACGATGCGGGCGAACTGCTCGTGGTGCACGCCGCCGCGACGCCCTATCGCGATCGCTCGCATTTCGACGGCCAGAACCTGCTCGAGAACGGCTCGGAGCAGCCTTACGGTCTCGATACCGGCTGGCTCAATCGCGCATTGGCGCAGATGTCCGGGACGGGCAAGCCGCTGGGCGTTGCGCTTGATGCGCATATGCCGCTGATCCTGCGCGGACCGGCGGCCGTGACGTCCTGGGCGCCGTCCGACTTCGCGCCGCCCGACGCGGACACGATCGCGCGGCTGGCGTCTCTCTATGGCGAAACCGATCCGAAGCTCGCGAAGAACTTCGCCAGCGCCCAGGCCGCCAACGGTGTCGCGAACGGAACGCCGGTCGCCGGCGGCTATAGGGCCTTCGAAGGGTTGATGACGGCGGCGGCGAAATTCCTCGTCGCGCCGGACGGCGCGCGCGTCGCGATGGTGGAGATCGGCGGCTGGGACACGCACGTCAACCAGGCCGGTGCCTTCAGTCCGCTCTCGACCAATCTTCTGACGCTCGATCGCGGCATCGCGGCGCTCAAATCGGCGCTGGGGCCGGTGTGGAAAGACACCGCTGTGCTCGCGGTCAGCGAGTTCGGCCGCACCGTCGCGATGAACGGCACCCAGGGCACCGATCACGGGACCGCAAGCGCGGTGTTCGTCGCCGGCGGCGCGATCAAGGGCGGCCGCGTGCTCGCCGATTGGCCGGGACTGAAGCCCGGCGATCTCTACCAGGGGCGCGATCTGAAGCCGACGACGGATTTCCGTGCCATCGCCACGGGCGTGCTGCGCGACCATATGGGTCTACACGGGGTGCAGCTCGCGGCGGTCTTCCCGTCGTCCGCGCCGATCAGGCCGCGCGACGGACTTATTCGCGCTTAAAATCCGGCTCGCGCTTTTGCGCGAAGGCGGCAAGCGCTTCCTTGTGATCGGCGCTCTTGCTGAGCACGGCCAGTTCCTTCGCATTCAATTGCGCCGCCTGCTCGGGCGACAGATTGGGCGCCAGCGACGCGGTGCGCTTGACCGCCTCGACCGACAGCGGCGCCCGGCTCGCGATGCGCTCGGCCAGCGCGACGGCTTCGCCCAGCAACGCATCCGCCGGATGCACCGCCGTGACCAGGCCGAAAGCCTCCGCCGTTTTCGCGTCGTGCGGCAGTCCCGTCAGCAGCATGTGCTTGGCGCGCGCCACGCCGATCAACCGCGGCAGCCGGTAGGTCGAAGCCATCAAACCGACATTGACGCCGGAACAGACGAAGCGCGCCTCGGTGGAAGCGAGGCGGATATCGCAGGCGCTGGCAAGCTCCAGCCCACCGCCCAGGCAATGGCCGTTGACCGCCGCGATCACCGGCAGGCGAAACGTCTCGATCCGCTCCAGCACGCGGCCGAAGGCGCCGAAGTGCTCGGTCGAGCCGTACCGCTGCGCCTCCGCCTGTTCCTTCAGATCGTCGCCGCTGCAAAAAGCGCGGCCCCGGCCCGTCAGCACGACGGCGCGCACGTCGCCGCCGGCGTCGATCTCTTCGAGGCGTGCCAGAAGCGCCGCGCGGGGGCCGCGGCCCAGCGCGTTCATCGGCGGATAGTCGATCTCGATCAGCGCGACATGGCGCGCCGGATACGACAGATGGATGGCGCTCACGCCGCCAGCCCCCGACCTTCCAGCAGCGCGTCGATCTTGGGATCGCGGCCGCGGAACAGACGATAAGCTTCTGCGAAATCACGCGTGCCGCCGGCCGCGTAGACGTAATCGTGGAGCCGCTTGGCGGTCGCGGGGTCGAACACGTCGTGCGCTTCCTTGAAGGCGTCGAAGCCGTCGGCGTCGAGCACTTCGGACCACAGATAGGAGTAGTAGCCCGCCGAATAGCCGTCGCCCGTGAAAATATGAGCGAAATGCGCGCTGGCATGGCGCATCGCGATTTCCTCGGGCATGCCGATGCGCTCGAGCGCCTGGGCCTGGAAGGTTCGCGGATCGAGTGCGCGCGCGTCGTCCCGCGTGTGGTAATCCATATCCACCAGCGCCGATGCCAGGAATTCCACGGTGGTGAATCCCTGATTGAAATTGCGCGCCGCCGCCAGCTTCTCGATCAGCGGCTTGGGGATCGGCTCACCCGTCTTGGCATGCACGGCGAAGCGTTCCAGGATTTCGGGCGTCTCCAGCCAATGCTCGAAGAGCTGCGACGGCAGCTCGACGAAATCCGTCGCGACATTCGTGCCTGACAGGCGCGGATAGCGCACTTGGCTCAGAAGCCCGTGCAGCGCATGGCCGAACTCGTGGAACAGCGTCTCGGCATCGTCGAAGGACAGCAGCGCCGGCTCGCTCTTGGGAAAATTGCAGTTGTTGACGATCAGCGGCGTCACCGGCCTCGTCAGGTTCTCCTGATCGCGGAACGAACTCATCCAGGCGCCGCTGCGCTTGGAGCTGCGCGCGAAATAATCGCCATAGAACAGCCCGACATGCCGGCCGCCGCCCGTCACCTCCCACACCCGCACATCGGGATGATAGACAGGCACGTCCGTGCGCTCGAAAAACTCCAGACCGAACAGCTTCTGCGCCGTGAAGAATGCCGCTTCGATCATCTTCTCGAGCTGGAAGTAGGGCATGATCTCGGCATCGTCGAGATCATAGCGCTCCTTGCGCAGCTTCTCGGCGTAGTAGCGCCAATCCCAGGCCGCGAGCTTGAAATTGCCGCCCTCGCGCGCGATCAGCTCCTGCAGCGCGTCGCGCTCCTCGAGCGCGCGGCGCCGCGCCGGCGTCCACACCTGTTCCAGCAGCCGGCGCGCATTGTCCGGCGTCTTCGCCATCGTGTCGGCCAGCTTGTAATGCGCGAAGGTGGGATAGCCGAGCAGCTTGGCGCGCTCGTCACGCAATTTCACCGTCTGCGCGATGATCCGGGCATTGTTGTGCGTGTTGGCGTTGTCGCCGCGCGCGGTCCAGGCCCCGAAGACCTTTTCGCGCAAGGCGCGGCTGTCGGCGAATTGCAGGATCGGCTCGGCGCTGGAGCGCGAGGTCGTGACGGCATAAGGCGCGCCCAGGCCGCGATCCTTGGCGATCTGCGCCGCCGCCTCGCGGGCGAAGGCCGGCATGCCCGCCATGTCGGCCTCGGCCAGCGGCAGCACATATTCCTGCTCGTCCGCCAGAACGTTCTGCCCGAATGTCGTGCCCAGGCTCGCCAATTCCTCGGTGATCGCCGCGAGGCGTTCCTTGGCCGCGCCGTCGAGCTTGGCGCCCGCGCGCACGAAGTCCAGATGATAGCGCTCCAGAACGCGCGAGGCTTCGGCATCGAGGCCGGCCTGTTGCCCGTGCAGCGCATCGATGCGCGCGAACAGCTTGGCGTTCAGATAGACGTCGTTCCAATGCTTCGCCATCACAGGCGCCAGATCGCGTTCGATCGCCTGGATCGCCTCGTTGGTGTGCGACGACGCGAGGTTGTGGAACACCGCTTCCACCTTGCGCAGAAGCGGCCCGCTCCCCTCCAGCGCTACGATCGTGTTCTCGAAGCTCGGCGGCCCGGGATTCTCCGCGATGGTCGCGATCTCACCGACATGTTCGGCCAAGGCGCGGTCATAGGCGGGCCGAAAATGCTCCGGGCGGATGCGGTCGAAGGGCGGCGCCTCGAACGGCGTGCGCCAGGGCTCGAAGAAGGGATTCTGGGTCATGTCGGATGCGATCTTGGAGTCGGCCGCATCCTAGCAAGGGTGTGTCCCCCGGCAACCTGCGCCGATCCGCGCATGGCGGAAACTTCACGCCTGCGTGTGGCTCGTGGCGTGGCCGGTCCGATATGGTAGGAAGCCCCTCAAGAAGCAGTTCAGGCGAGGGTGGAACCCATGAAGACGGTCAGGATCGCGGCGGTGGTTTTCGTCGCCGCGGCGTGCGGCGCGGTCTATGCGCTCGCTGCGCCGGTCACACGACGGGCGGCGACGGAATCGGCCGCCGCGGCGCCGGTGGACCCGGCCTATATGTGGGATCTGAGCGATCTGTATCCCTCCGCGCAGGCCTGGACGGCGGAACACGACCGCGTGAAGACGGTCATGACCGGCTTCGACAAATACAAGGGAACGCTCGGCAAAAGCGCCAAGAGCATGCTCGCGGCGCTCAGCGACTTCAGCGATGCCCAGCGCAGTCTCTCGCGGCTGGGCTCCTATGCCGAGCTCAAGGGCGACGAGGATGTCCGCATCGCGGAAAACCAGGAACGCCAGCAGCTCAGCGCCTCGCTGCAAACGCTCTACAGCGAAAAGACGGCCTGGGTGGTCCCCGAAATCCTCGCCGTCGGTGCCGTCAAGGTTCACGCCTTCGAGACGGCGCAGCCCGAACTCGCGCGCCGCTTCGGCTTCTATCTCGGCGATGTCCTGCGCCAGGCGCCGCACACGCTGTCGCTCGAATCGGAGTCGGTCATGGCCGCCGCCGGCGACGTGCTGGGCCAACCCAACGCGATCTACAGCGTGCTGGCGAATGGCGAAGTGCCGTTTCCGTCCCTGACCTTGTCCGACGGAAGCACGGTGGCGATCGAACAAGGCACCTATGGGAAATATCGCCAATCGGCCGTCCGCGCCGACCGCAAGAAGGTGTTCGATGCCTTCTGGGGCATGTGGAAGAAATACGAAGGCACGTTCGGCGCCACTTTGACGGCGCAGGTGATGGGCGAAGTGTTCAACGCCAAGGTGCGCCACTTCCCCAATTCGCTGGCTGCCGCGGTCTTCGCCGACAACATGCCCGAAGGCGTCTATCGCCAGCTCGTGGCACAGGCGAATGCCGGCCTGCCGACGATGTATCGCTATCTGAAGCTGCGCAAGAAGCTGCTCGGCATCACCGACAACCTCGCCTACTACGACATCTATCCCACGATGTTTAAGACCGATCATCCGCCGCGTTTCACGATCGCGGATGCGGAGCGCATCGGCCTCGAGGTGACGCAGGCCTATGGTCCCGAATACGTCGCCCATCTGAAAAAGGCCTTCGCGGGCCGCTGGATGGACGTGCTGCCGCGCCCGGGCAAGGCGGGCGGTGCCTATATGGAAGGCGCCGCCTACGACGTGCACCCCTATCTGCACCTCAACTACAACAGCGATTACGAGGCGCTGTCGCAGTTCATCCACGAATGGGGCCACGGCGTGCACTCCATGCTGACGCACGATGCCCAGCCCTTCGAGAACGCGAACTACTCCACCTTCACCGCCGAGACCGCGTCCATCACCAACGAGATGCTGCTCAACGATTACATGGTGGCGCACGCCAAGACCGACGAGGAGAAGCTCTATTATCTGGGTGAGGCGCTGGATCTGATCCGCGGCACCTTCTTCCGCCAGACCATGTTCGCCGAGTTCCAGCTCGCCCTGCACGAGGAGGTCGAGGCCGGCCACGCGCTCTCCGGCAAGCGCATGTCGGAGATCTATTGTGGCCTGCTCAAGAAGTATCACGGCGAGGCGCAAGGCGTGATGACGATCGATCCGGCCTATTGCACCGAGTGGGAGTTCATCCCGCACTTCTATCGCGGCTTCTATGTCTGGCAATACGCGACCTCGATGGCCGGCGCCGCGTCGTTCGCCGATGCGATCGAGCACGAAGGCAAGCCCGCGCAGGCGCGCTTCATCGCCCTGCTCAAGGCCGGCGGCTCGGACTATCCTTATGATCTTTACAAGAAGGCCGGTCTCGACATGGCGTCGCCAGCGCCCTACCAGGCGCTGCTCGCCCGCATGAACCACGTCATGGACCAGATCGACGCCCTGGAAGCCAAGGCGCACTGATAGATGCGCGGCGCATTGCTTTGGGAGGGCGCCGCGTGCCTCGCTATTTCAATTGATAGGTCACCGTCACGCTCGCGCTGACGTTGAGTTCGCCCGCCGCGATCGGCGTGCCGGCCGGCGCCCGCGCCGCCATTACGCGAAACATGGGGACCGGTCCGCTCGCGCCGCCCTCCTGGATCGAAAGCACGGTGCCGACGGACACGCCCGCCGCCGTTGCGTAGGTTTCGGCGCGCCTGCGCGCGTCGGCAATCGCGGCTTTGCGCGCGGTCTCCTGCAAGGCGCTCTGGTCCTTGATCGCAAAGCTCACGGAATTGATCTGGTTGGCGCCGGCCTGCACCAGTGCGTCCAGGGCGGGCCCCAGCTTCTTGGTGTCGTCGAGCGTCACATCCACCTGGTTGGAGACGAGATAGCCCGTGATCTTGCCGGGGCCGTTGCCGCGCGGATTGTCGGCATATTGCGGTTGGATCGAGAAGTTGGACGTCTGGATCGATCGTTCCGGCACGCCCAGCCGCTTCAATGTGGCGAACACCGCCGTCATGTTGCGGGCATTCTGCGCCAGTGCCGCATCGGCGGTGGCCGCGAGCGACGACACGCCGGCCGACAAATTGGCTTGCGTCGGCGCCGCGCTGGCTTCCCCCTCACCGGAGACGGTGATGGTGCGGGACATGTCCTGCGCCATCGCAGCCCCGGGGGCGACAAGCAGGAGGCAGAACAGGGACGCGGCGGCGGTCAATCCGCGAGAGCGCATGGCGGGATCCTTTCAAATCGGCGGCTTCATATCTCAGGGACGGACGCGGCAAATTCGTGGCGGCGCCGAGGCGGATCATAGACCGGACCACACGACGCCGCGAGCGGCGCTCCGGGGGCGACCGTCCGGCGGAATTTTGCCGCGCCGCCGTCGTGACGGCGCCTTGCCGGGCCGGGCGGCACACGGTTCCTGCCGAAGCCAATTCCTGCTAAGGGGCGGCCACGGGCCTGTAGCTCAGGTGGTTAGAGCTGACCGCTCATAACGGTCTGGTCGCAGGTTCGAGTCCTGCCGGGCCCACCAGCGTCATCCCTGAAATTTGTCTCGCCTAGATTACCATCGTCGGCTTGATGACGAGGCCCGCGGACGAAAGCAGGTTCACAAAATGCCCCGTTTTTGCCGCTGGGACACCGGCAAGGCGGCCACGATGCCGTATAGTGGTCTCTTGACGTTCGCATCGGTCATTGCTTCCTGGTTCTAGATCTTCAGGTCGTCGAGCGGCGAGTTCGGCTCGACGCCGGCGTTGTTTACGAGCACGTCCGTGCGACCGAAATGCCCGCAGGCTGCGTCGATGGAACCCGCGACGCCCTCGCGCTTCGTCACATCGACTTCGCGAAAGCAGACCTGCCCCCGACAGTGCGCGGGTCACCGATGTCGGGTGGTCATTGAATTCGATTGCGGAACATCCATGTCGCGACGCCCAGCGTGACGCTGGCAATGATCGCCATCGGCCAGAGGTACGGCACCAGTTGCTGGAAGCCGATGCCTTCGAGATAGACGCGCTGTGCGATGGCAATGGCGTATGTCAGCGGATTGATCTTCGTAAAATACTGCAACACCAAAGGCATGTTGCTGACCGGCGTGGTTAGGCCCGACAGCAATGTAAACGGCATGATCAGAACAAAGGCGTACAGCATTGCCTGCTGCATGGTCGCCGCGATCGAGGACACGAAAATCCCGATGCCAACCGCCGACAGCAAAAAGAGCACAAGGCCGGCGTAGAGCGTCAGGTACGAACCCTGGAAGGGAATCCGGAACCAGAATTGCGCGACCAGCAGGATATTCGTCGCCTGAATGAGGCCAATCATCATGGCCGGAATGGCCTTTCCGATCATGATTTCGGTCGGCCGGAACGGCGTCACGAGCAGCTGATCAAATGTTCCTTGTTCGCGCTCACGCGCCACTGACATCGCAGCCAACATCATGGTCTGGATCAAGGTGATCGTTCCGATCAGGCTGGGGATCATGCTCCATCGTGTTTCAAGATTGGGATTGTACCAGGCGCGCATGACGACCTGGATCGGCGGGCCGGCACGACCATGCGCGGCGCGCCAATCGGTATTGAACCTGTCCACGATCGCGCCAACATAACCCATGGCAATTCCCGCCGTATTTGAATTGCGCCCATCGGCGATCACCTGAAGAATCGCCGGCTTGCCCAACAGCAAATTGCGCTCGAAGTCTTGGCCGATTTGGAGAACCAGCAAAGCATCCTTGCCATCGATTGTCGTCTTGATGCTCGTCGCCCGATTCAGGTTCGCGGCGCGCTGGAACACGCCTGAGCCGTCAAGACGCGCCAAAAGATCGTGGGATGCGATGCTGCGGTCCTGATCAAGCACCGCGTACGGCACGTTGCTCAAGTCGTAGGTCGCCGCGTAGCCGAAAATCAGACATTGGAGGATCGGCGGCACAAGAATGCTCATGCGGCTGCGACTGTCCTTCAGGACCGCGAGCAATTCCTTGCGGATGAGGGCAACGATGCGTGAAAGGCTTGCCCACATGGTGCACCTCAGGCCAATGTCTTGCGCATTGCCAGGCGCGTCAGAAGCAACAGAACGATGACCATGCCGAGCAGTACCGCGGCGTCGGGCAAAATAATGCTCCAGACATTTCCGGCCAGAAAAATCGTCTGCAGCAGCGAAACGAAGTAGCGGGCGGGCAGTGCGTACGTGATAATTCGGACGGCTAAAGGCAGACTTCGCAGATCGAACATGAAACCCGAGAGCATCATGGCCGGGAGGAACGTGACGACGATTGTGAGCTGGCTGGCGACAAACTGGCTTTTTAGAGTCGAGGAAATCAAGAGTCCGATGCCGAGTGCGATAAGCAGATACAAGGACGACACTCCGCCCAGAATCCAAATCGAACCTCGAAACGGGATGTGGAAGAGGAACCTGGCGGCCAGAACACACAGAACCAGACCCATCATACCCATTGCGAAATAGGGCAACGTCTTGCCAAGGAGAAACTCATCGGCGCGCATGGGTGTTGCGAAAAGAGCTTCGATTGTGCCGCGCTCCCATTCCCGGGCCACCACCATCGTGGTCAGAAAGGCGCCTATCAGGGTCATGACCAACACAATCAGACCCGGTACTAGGAAATAGTGGCTGTCGTTGGCTTCGTTGAACCACAGACGGGTCTGAAGAACGACTTGTCCCCCGGAAACAGTTTGACCTGCCGCGACCCTGCGCGCCGCCCACTGGCCGATTGCACCCTGGGCGTAGGCCTGAATGATCCTGGCCCGATTTGCGTCCGCGCCATAAACGAGTACTTGAACTTGGGCGTCACCAATTCTGAGATGTCGGGCGAAGTCCGAACGAATGCGGACGATCCCATCGACCTTGCGCGCAAGCATGAGTTCCTGTGCCTGGACCATCGAGGTCGTGAACTGCGGACTAAAGTATGACGACAGAGCAAAGCCGGCAGCGAGTTCGCTTGCGACAGGCGACGGATCTTCGACCACGACGGCCACCGGAACATTCTTGACGTCGAGTGACAGACCATAGCCAAACAGAAGTATCAGCATTACCGGCATGACGATGCCGATCGCGATGCTGCTCGGATCACGCACGATCTGGAAGTATTCCTTCCTGAGCAACGCCATGATGCGGCGCCCCTTCGCGAAGAGCTCGCTATTTTCCATTACGCTGCGCTCGTCTTGATCGCTGGAGCTTTGCCGGCATCGCGCGCGTGTTCAACTATTGCGATAAAGGCATCTTCCATCGTGGCCTCGCGGCCACTCGGCGGATGCGCACGCTTGCGCAGTTCGGCGGGCGTGCCTTGAGCCAACACGCGGCCGGCATCCAGAATCGCGACCCGGTCGCAATATTCCGCCTCCTCCATGAAGTGCGTGGTCACAATGATCGTGACGCCTTGCTCGGCGAGCGCTGTAATCCGTCGCCAGAATTCGCGGCGTGCCAGGGGATCGGCGCCGCTCGTTGCCTCGTCCAGAAATAGGATGTCTGGCTCGTGCATCAGCGACGCGGCCATGGCCAGGCGCTGCTTGTAGCCGCCCGGCAGTTGACCGCTTGGCCGGTTCGCTTGCGATCCCAGCTCGAACTGCGCCAAAGCCCAATCGATACGCTGGCGTTTCTTGTCCCCGTGCAAGCCATAGGCACCGGCAAAAAAGTCCAGATTTTCGTGTACGGTGAGCTGACCGTAGAGCGAAAATTTCTGTGCGACATAGCCGATGCTCTCGCGCGCCGAGGCGCGCGCTTTGCGCAAATCGACGCCCGCGACCTTCAAGGTTCCCGACGTGACCGGAAGCAGCCCACAGAGCATCCGAAATGTCGTGGTCTTACCTGCGCCATTGGGGCCGAGAAGACCGAAGATTTCGCCGCGACGGACCTCGAAATTGATGTGATCGACCGCTGCGAATGTGCCAAACATGCGCACCAGATCGCGGACCTCTATGACAACGTCGCCGCCGTGTTTTTCTGAAGCTCGATCGAGAGTCATCGCCGCAGTGCGGCGAACATCGCCCACTTTCCGCAACAGCGTCATGAACCCGTCTTCGAACCGCGGATCAATCGGTTTGCTCGCAAGACCTTCCAGAGAGACATTCGCCGCCGCCGTCGGTTCACGAACAAAGCGGACCCGCCCGCTTTGCGGCACGGCATCGATGTTGTCGGGGTCGTCAAGCAGCAGGGCCTGAAGCGATCGCGCGGTCTGTCCGGCACGCGGGTCGGCCAGAAACACGCGACCGGCCGCGAGTCGGCTGATCTCCGCCGGCGGTCCTTGCGCCAATACCTTGCCCTCATGAAGGACAATCACGTGCCCGCAGCGCTCGGCCTCGTCCAGGTAGGACGTGCTGATCAGGACAGTCGTGTGTTTGCCCTCCCCAAGCTGGTGAATGATCTCCCAGAGCTCCTGACGCGACAATGGATCGACGCCCGCGGTGGGCTCATCGAGCAAAAGAAGCTCCGGCGCGCGAACGAGCGCGCAGGCAAGTCCCAATTTCTGCTTCATGCCGCCCGAGAGTTGTCCAGCGAGACGCTTGGTAAAGGGCGCGAGTGCCGTCATCTCCATGAGACGTGGGTGCTGCTCCCGACGTTCGGCAGCGCCGACGCCGTGCAGATCGGAGTAGAGATCAAGGTTCTCCTGGACCGTCAGATCGTCATACAAACCGAAACGTTGCGGCATGTAGCCAATGCGATTTTGGACTTTCTGAGGATCGCGCGCGACATCGATTCCCAGGACTTTCAACTCACCGGCGTCGGCTTTCATCAGGCCCGCTATCAACCGGATGAGCGTGGTCTTTCCCGAACCGTCAGGCCCGACCAACGCCGTCAGCATGCCTTGCGAGGCTTCGATCGAGACGTCGTCAAGAGCAGCTACCAGTTCACCCGTTTCTCTATGAAAGGTTCTTCGCAGGCCCCTTCCGAGCAACACAGGTGCTGTGTCGTCGGTCATTGATTGCTCGCTGCGGTAACTCGAGCCGTCGCGTGCTCCAGCGAGAGGTGAACGGTTGCCGGCATTCCCAGACGCAGGACATCGGCCGGATCTTTCACGAACATGCGCACTTCGTAGACGAGGCTGGTGCGAAGATCTTCCGTTTCGATGTTTTTGGGTGTGAATTCCGAGACGGGCGACACGAATCCGACCCAGCCCGCAAAGCGCCGATTGGGAAAGCTGTCGACCAAGATGTACCCGGTCATGCCCGGATGCACCTTGCCCAGATCCGATTCGGTGACATAGACGCGCACCCATTTGGGGTTGGTGAGGGCCAGCGAGAAGACTGGGCTCTGCGGTGATGCAATTTCGCCGGGCTCCATAAGGCGCGTGCTCACGGTGGCGTCTATCGGAGCCAACAATTGCGCGTCTATTAGCTGCCGGCGAAGAAGCACGACCTCGGCCGCGTCCGCATTCACGCGGGCGGCTGCGGCATCAAATGCGGTTTTCGAGGCGTCGAGAGCTTGTTGGCTGACGCCGCCGCCGAACGTCGTCGCGGACAATCCCTTCATTCTCAGATATTGGCGCCAGGCGCTCGCCGAATTGGCGTCATCGACCGCAACGATCGCGATTGCTTGATCGAGTTGCGGCTTGAGTCGACTCGTATCGGCACGTGCCAGCACCTCTCCCGCGCGCACGCGGGTGCCTTCCTGCACGAGTACTTCCGCAATGCGTTCACTGTCGTTGAAGGCGAGGTCGATCTCGCGCAGATCGACGTTCCCAAAAAGAACCAGCTCCGTGCGGACGGGTTCGGGCCGAAGGAGCCACCAGGCAACGGCTCCCGCCAAAACGAACAAAAGGACGGCCAGAGCGATAACCGGCGCTCTTTTCATGCGTCACCTAATCCTGAGCTATAAATAAGCGCGTCAGTTTAGTTTAAGTTTCAATTTGAAATCGTGATTTGATCGGTATCAAACGGCCGGTTGAGGCGTTGCTTGTGACATGGCAAACCGCATCGCTCGCGCTCCGCGCCAAGCTCGTACAAGCCGACAGCAAGACGAGGGCGGGGGCACGCGCCAGCATCTGCTGGAGGTCGCGGGACAGGTGTTTGCAGAAAAAGGGTTTGATCGTGCGACTGGCAAGGAGATCTGCCAGCGCGCCGGCGCGAATATAGCGGCGGTAAACTACTATTTCGGCGGCAGGGATGGCCTCTACGCAGCGGTTCTCGCCGAAGCGCAAAGTCGGCTCCTCACTTTCAATGCACTCTCCATCGCGATATCTGGCGAGCAAAGCGCGGAAAAAAAACTCAAGGCACTGATCGAGCTGGTCGTGGGCATTCTGACGGGTGCTGGTTCAACTTCATGGGTGTTTCGGGTCATCGGGCGCGAGCTTATTGCTCCCTCAATTTTCATAACTGAATTGCGGCAGAAGGAGTTTTTGCCCAGAGCGCGCCTCGTCAAAGGCATTGTGAGTGAGCTGCTCGACGTTCCGGCCGATCATCCGGCCGTCGCGCGCGTTTGCGTCAATATCATGGCGCCATTTGCAATGCTTGCGATCGTCGATCGAAGTTCGCTGCAAAGCGCATTTCCACAACTTCGGCTTGCTCAGGGCGAGGCCAACGTCCTAGCGAAGCACATGCTGCGCTATGCTCTTGCCGGCATTGCGGCGGTTCGTCGCGAGTTGTTGAAGAATGGCTAAGCTGATCCGAGCCACACGATTTTCCTCATTGTCGGTGGACCGGCGGCCTGAAGGTCATCGATCGGATCGGCCGCTGGGCCGTGGGGGAATGTCGGCAAGGATGGCTTTGCGATAACGCAGCCATGGTCGCATCGCAAACGTTTCGCCGGCACGAAAGTTCCCTTGGAACGTTTGTCTCGAGAAACATATATGACTTGTAGACCGTCGCGATCGAGCCGATAGCTCGGGGGTTCGACGAAAGACGGGACGATGCAGAAGGCGCCGGCGATCACCTGTGCTTTTCTCGATATTGGCGGCGTTCTGCTCACCGATGGGTGGGATCGGCACGCCCGCAAGCGCGCGGCGACGCATTTCGGGTTCGAGTTGGCCGAAACCGAGGTACGCCACCACCTGACATGGGACACATACCAGGCGGGAAAGCTCACACTGGACGAATATTTGGATTGGGCGATCTTCTTTCGAAAACGTTCGTTCACATTTGCTCAGTTTCGCCGCTTCATGTTCGAGCAATCGAAGCCTTATCCGGAAATGATCGAACTGTTCGGGCGACTAAAGGTCCGGCACGGGCTGAAGATCGCCGTGGTCAGCAACGAAGGGCGCGAACTGAATGACTATCGGATTCGTAAATTCAAGCTGGACCGGCTTGTGGATTTTTTTGTTTCCTCCTGCTTCGTCCATATCCTAAAGCCCGACGCGGATATCTTTCGGCTCGCGCTCGACATCGCACAAACGCCGGTCCGGCAGGTGGTCTACATCGAAAACACCCCGATGTTCGTCCAGGTCGCGGAAGGGCTCGGAGTTCGCGGCATTCTCCACGTCGATTGTAGGTCGACGCGCGCGAGGCTGAACGCGTTCGGATTGTCGAACGACGCGCGGAGGCATCCGTGAGTCCAACCGGTCCCCTTGTCCTAGCGATCAATGGCGGTTCGTCGAGCATCAAGTTTGCCGTGTTCGCGGCCGATGACTCGCTCCGGCGGATTCTGGAGGGCGCGATCGAGCGGATTGGGCAGCCGGACGCGATCTTCCGGGCGAAGGGATCGAAACCGGCGGACAATTTTTTAAAAGTGGTGGCGGCATCGGATCACACGGCAGCGGTGGACGTACTGATGGATTGGATCGAGACGCGTGCGGAGTGCGACGCATTGGCCGCGGTTGGCCATCGCGTGGTCCACGGCGGACCGGACTACAGCGAGCCGGAGCGTATCACCGCCGACATGATAGCGGCGTTGCACAGGCTCAGTCCGTTCGATCCCGAGCACCTTCCGGAGGAATTGCTGCTGACCGCTGCATTTCATCGTCGGCTTCCCGACCTGCCACAGGTGGCGTGCTTCGACACGGCCTTTCATCATGATCTGCCGCGCGTGGCTCGGCTGCTGCCGATCCCGCGTCGTTACGAGGCGCAAGGTGTCCGGCGATACGGATTTCACGGACTGTCTTATGCGTTTCTCATGCGTGAGTTGGCGCGCGTCGCCGGAGAAGATGCGGCGCGAGGCCGAACGATCCTCGCCCATCTTGGCAGCGGTGCAAGCCTGGCGGCGGTGCGTGGGGGAAAATCCATCGACACAAGCATGGGTCTGACTCCGACGGCCGGCGTGCCGATGGGCACACGCTCGGGCGATCTTGATCCCGGCTTGTCCTGGTATCTAGCGCGCACCGATGGCATCGACGCAAAGGGGTTCAACGAGATGGTCAATTTCCAGTCAGGGCTTCTAGGCGTGTCGGAGACCAGTTCCGATATGCGCGTCCTGCTCGACCATGAGACGCGGGACATACGCGCCGCGGAAGCCATCGCGCTGTTTTGCTACCAGGTCAAGAAATGCATCGGCGGTTTCGCGGCGGCGCTGGGCGGACTGGACACGCTGGTGTTTGCGGGCGGCATCGGCGAGAACGCACCGGCGATCCGGACCCGGGTTTGCGATGGACTGGGCTTTCTGGGAATCGAACTTGACGAGAATCAAAATGCCGTGAACGGCGGCGTGATTTCTACGGCCACCGGCCCCGCGCAGGTCCGCGTCATTCGCACGGACGAAGAACGCATGATCGCCGAGATGGTTTGTCGCGTTCTTGGCCTCAGTGGCGAAAAGAAGGTTCAGTCATGACGGCCAATACTCTTTCGCCCGAGATGCTCCAGAAGGTGGACGCCTATTGGCGCGCCGCCAACTATCTGTCGGTCGGCCAGATCTATCTCTACGACAATCCGCTTTTGAAGCGGCCATTGGTGCTTGAGGACATCAAGCACATGCTCCTGGGGCATTGGGGCACGACTCCCGGACAGAATTTCATCTACGCGCATTTGAATCGGGTGATCAAGAAATACGACCTCGACATGATTTACGTCTCCGGTCCGGGGCACGGCGGACCGGCCGTCGTGGGCAACACGTATCTTGAGGGTACCTACAGCGAGATTTATCCCGACATCAGTCGGGACGAGGCCGGGCTTCGCAAGCTCTTTATTCAGTTCTCGTTTCCCGGAGGAATTCCCAGTCACGCGTCGCCGGAGTGTCCCGGTTCGATCCACGAGGGCGGTGAGTTGGGCTATTCGCTCAGCCATTCGTTCGGAGCGGTGTTCGACAATCCCGATCTAATCGTCGCCTGCGTCGTCGGTGACGGCGAAGCGGAGACGGGCCCGCTGGCGACGGCTTGGCATTCGAACAAGTTCCTCGATCCGATAACCGATGGCGCGGTGCTGCCGATCCTGCATCTCAACGGCTACAAGATTTCCAACCCGACGGTCCTCGCCCGCATCAGCCGCGAGGAATTGGAGCAATTGCTCCGCGGCTATGGGTGGACGTCGTACTTCGTCGAGGGGCACGAGCCCGCGCCGATGCACGAGGCCATGGCCGCGACGCTCGACGCGGCGGTGGAACGGATCAGGGAAATCCAGCACAACGCTCGCGTCCATGGCGATTCCGCTCGTCCGCGTTGGCCGATGATCGTCCTCAATTCGCCCAAGGGCTGGACGGGCCCGAAGATCGTCGACGGCCTTCGGGTCGAAGGCACTTTTCGTTCGCATCAGGTGCCGCTGTCCGACCCGGCCGCGCATCCCGAACACCTCAAACTGCTGGAAGACTGGTTGGGAAGCTATCGGCCGGAAGAACTGTTCGATGATCAAGGCCGGCTGAGGCCAGAACTGGCCGAACTCGCGCCCAAGGGCGAACGGCGCATGGGCGCCAATCCCCACGCCAATGGCGGCATTCTGCTCCGCGATCTGCGGATGCCGGATTTCCGCGAATACGCGGTCGAGGTGCTTTCGCCGGGCGCGCCCGGCATCGGTGACACCCATGTGCTCGGCCGCTTCCTGCGCGATGTGACGAAGCTGAATAGCGAGCAGCGGAATTTTCGCATCTTTGGCCCGGATGAGACGCTGTCCAACGGCCTGGAGGCGGTCTTCAACGCGACCAAGCGCCAATGGGACGCGGCGACCGAGCCGAACGACGAATTTCTTGCTCCCACGGGGCGCGTGATGGAAATGCTGAGCGAACACCAATGCGAGGGCTGGCTGGAGGGCTATCTGCTCACCGGGCGGCACGGCCTATTCAATTGTTACGAGGCTTTCATCCACATCGTCGACTCGATGTTCAACCAGCACGCCAAATGGCTGAAGGTCACGTCGCACCTACCCTGGCGGCGGAAGATTTCCTCGCTCAACTACCTGCTGGCCTCGCATGTCTGGCGCCAGGATCACAACGGCTTCACGCACCAAGACCCCGGCTTCATCGATCACGTCGTGAACAAGAAGGCCGAGATCGTGCGTGTGTATCTTCCGCCGGATGCCAATTGCCTGCTGTCGGTGATGGATCACTGCCTGCGCAGCCGCTACTACGTCAATGTCGTCATCGCCGGCAAGCACCCGGCGCCGCAGTGGCTGACGATGGACGCCGCCGCGGCGCACTGCTCGGAAGGCATCGGCATCTGGCAATGGGCCAGCAACGACCAGGATGGTGCGCCCGACGTCGTGATGGCGTGCTGCGGCGACGTACCGACACTGGAGACCCTGGCTGCCGTCTCCATCTTGCGCGAACATCTGCCGGATCTGAAAATCAGGGTGGTCAATGTCGTCGACCTCATGAAGCTGCAGCCCTGCACGGTGCATCCGCACGGGTTGAGCGATATCGATTTCGACGCTCTCTTCACCACGGATAAGCCGGTCATTTTCGCCTTCCATGGCTACCCGTCATTGATCCACCGGCTGACCTATCGCCGGGCCAACCACGATAACCTCCACGTTCGCGGCTATCGCGAAGAGGGCACCATCACGACGCCTTTCGACATGACGGTGCTAAACGAACTGGACCGCTTCCACCTCGTGATCGAGGTCATAGATCGGTTGCCGCAGATAGGCGGCAAGGGCAGCTATCTGAAGCAGAAACTCGCCGACAAGCTTTTCACGCACAAGCGATATATCGACCGGCACGGCCAGGATTTGCCGGAGATCCGAAACTGGGCGTGGGGTCCCACCCGTGCGCAAAGGTGTTTGACGGCGAGCGCTGAGTGATGAGAACCTGAAAGGCACGACCATGGGTGCCGAATTGTCCGGGCTGGAAGAGCGCATCGCGAATACCGACACCGGCGCGATCACATCCATCCAGGCCGTGTATGTCCCAGCGGACGATTTTCACCGACCCTGCGGCCGTGCACACCTTCTCGCATCTCTCGGCGGCCATCGTGTTGTCGCGCAAGCGGGCGAGCGAGGGCCTTTCCCCGGCGGTAGACCCGCTGCAATCGAATTCGACGATGGCCATGGCCGGTATCGTCGGCGAGCGACATTGCGCCTTGGCGCAGATAATCCGGCGAACGCTGGCGCAAGTGCGGAGCTCAAGGACATCATCGCCATGCTCGGGCTGGAGCAGCTTTCACCGAAGGACCGCAGCGTGGTCAATCGCGCCCGGCGGCTGGAACGGTTTCTGACTCAGCCTTTCTTCACGACCGAGCAGTTCGCCGGTCTCAAGGGTAAGCTCGTTGGCCTGAAGGATGCGCTCGACGGGTGCGAGCGCATCCCGCACGAGGACTGCAAGGATTGTCCCGAAAGCGCGCTCTACATGATCGGAACGATCGAAGAGGTAAAGGCGAAATCGCCGTTGCCAACCCCGATGACGGAGAGAACTATCGCGCGAGCATATTGATCAAGGAGGATGGCGGCCTGCGCATGCGAAGGTTCCTCCGTTGCCTCTTCAATGTTCCTCCACGGTGATCGTCATCTTCATGTCCGGGTGAATCCGGCAGATCACCTTGTAAACGCCGGGTTTGTCGAACTGCACCACGATGTGCTGACTGAAGGTGCTCATCCCCTTGTCTTCGGAAGACCCGTCGGGATTGACGATGGTGATGTTGTGCGTGATCCGGTCCGTGTCGGTGAAGCGGACTGTGTCGCCCGTTTTGATCGTCACAGAACCTGGCACGAACATCAGATCGTGTTGATCGACGAAGTGCTCCGCGGCCCGCGCGGGCCCGTCGAGGGCGACCAATGCGACGAGCGCGACAAGCGCTCCCGGCCATGACTTCGCGGATTTTATCATGTCACTCTCCCTTCGCTGCGCCTTCTCAGGCGCGCGACGCCCCGCATTCAGGCCTTCTTGACGTAGAGCCTGCACCAGCCCGACGGGCTGATTGTGCCGGCGACGAACTTGCACGAAGACGGCGCCATGAACAGCGCGCAGCCATCGCACCGCTGGTCCCCCTTCGGCGTCGGCTGATAGGCGGCGGCCGCTTGCGTCACGGTCGCGGCCTCGGCCGGCTGCATTGCGGTGGCGACCAATACGGCCGCGCCGCACGCCGTCACCGTCGCACCGCGAAGCAATTGTCGGCGCGAAACACCTTCTGTCGAATATTCAGTCTTGGCCATGGCTCGCATTCCTCTTTGATCAAATGGGCAATCTCGGCGCCGCTTTACAGCGCCGTCCATACGAAGAGTCTCAGCGTGTTGTTGTCGGATGCGTTGGCGCCGAGCCCGTCATAGTTCGTGGTCGCGCCGTCGAACTTGGTGTAGACGATGTATTGCAGACCCAGCCGGATGTTGAACCGTCCGTCGAGCGTGTCCATGTCGCGGCCGAAAATGGTACCGTCAACCTGAAAGGAGATGCCGGAACTGTCGGGCTTGAACACTGCACTCCCGGGGTAGAGGAGGGCGTCACCCGTTCCCCAGGTGTTGAAGAAGCCGACCGTGCCGCCGATCTCGTTGTGCCAGTAATACGATGCGTCGAGATGGATGTCGTTCAGCGAGTTGGACAGGTTTGCTGCGCCGCCCAGCAGGTTCGTTGCCGCCAGATGTTGATGCTCGTAGGTGTAACGCAGGTTCACCCCATAGATGGCGCTTCCGTCGCCGGTGTACTGGTAAGACCCGTCTATGCCGAGATCGGAATAGAGGTCGGAGGTGCCGGTTGAGGTGTCGCCGCCCGGATAAAGGTCAGGCAGAAAGGCGAAGACGCCGATTTCGAAATTCTGATCGCCATAATCCTTGTGCCATGCCGCGCGCAGATAGGGCGCCACGCCAGTGATGCTGCCGGCCCCGAAATCGCTGCCGAGCGCGCGTAGGAAGCCGTGGCCGGGCGTGAAATAGAGCGCGACCTCGGTATAGATCTCCGAATCCCAGTCGGCATAGCCGCTGACCCCGAGCACGCTTTGCGCCAGCCCGCCGTCGAGGATCGTGCCGGTGGTCGGGGCCGGCGCGAGATCGCTGCCCGTATAGGGAAAGCCCCAGGCCGGCAACGTGTTCCACGGATCGGTGAGGCCCGGCGCGTTGTTGAGACTGAGCCCGGCGACGACCGGCGTTCCAAACACCGTGACATTGTCCGCGTAGCGCAAATCGAGATTGTCCCAGGAGAAGCTGCGTCCGACGCCGTCATAGGTGAACTGCGAGAAGCCGCCGAAGTGGTCGTCGATCGAACCGGCCACGAACACGCTGACCTGGTCGATCGTCGCGTTGTTGTTCACGCCGTAATGCGGCGCCGGTGGCGCACCCTGGTCCTTCGCGCTATTGACGAAGGAAGCGATGGCCATGGCCGACAGCGGGTTGGTGAACCCGTCGCTCGTGCGCATCGTATAGCCGCCTTCCTTGAAGGCGCGGCCGAACGGCGTGAGTTGCGGCCCGAAAGCGCCGACATGACACGAACTGCATGGCTGACCGGTCTGTTCGGCGAAGGCCGGCACGGCATGGGCGGGAGAAACGAAGAAGGCGGTCGCGGCAAGCGCCAGCGCAGCGGTACCTCCGGATGTTCTACGCGACGCCATGATGCCGGCTCCCTGCTCGCACGCTAGAAAACGTAGCAGCGCAGACGGATACGGCCTTGATTTCGGTCAAGCTATTTATGGCGAACACCGTGTTCTTTAGCAGCAGGCTTTTTTTGGATTACGCGCATTTAACATCACCTTTCGAACCGCGCAGTCTCGGCGGCAGCGAGCGCGATGATTCCTCGGCCACTTCGCAGAGGCTGCACCACTCCCCTATAAGTGCGGGGTTCAAACAACGGTTCCAAGCAGTCTGCCGATGCCCGCGGTCAGGGCCATCGCGAACGCGCCCCAGAATGTGACGCGGGCCGTGGCGCGCCAGACATTCGCCCCTCCCGTTCTGGCCCCGATCGCGCCGAGAAGGGCCAGAAAGCCCAGTGACGCCAGCGGCACTGTCAGAACCAGCCACCTTGCGGGTGATACGACAACCATGAGCAACGGCATCGCTGCACCTACCGAGAATGTCGCCGCAGACGTCATTGCGGCCTGTACAGGGCGCGCCGTGGTGATCTCGGAAATACCCAACTCGTCACGCGCATGCGCGCCCAAGGCGTCCTTTGCCATCAGTTGCTGCGCGATCTGACGCGCGAGGGTCTGCTCGACACCGCGCTTGACGTAGATATCGGCAAGCTCGTCCAGTTCGGACGCGGGGTTCGCACCAAGCTCGACACGTTCGCGCGCGAGGTCGGCCTGTTCGGTGTCGGATTGCGAGCTCACGGAGACGTATTCGCCGGCGGCCATTGACATCGCGCCCGCCACCAGTCCCGCGACGCCCGCAATCAGAACGTCGGCCTGTGTCGCGGCAGCCGCCGCCACACCGACGATCAGGCTTGCCGTGGATACGATGCCATCATTCGCCCCGAGCACCGCAGCTCTCAGCCATCCGATGCGCTTGACGAGATGTTTCTCTTTGTGGGTTCGAAGACGGCTCATGTCCGCTCCCGGTCATCTCTCGACGTACCGCAATCCGCGACGTCGGCTGTGTTGCTCGCGATCATGCGATTTGGGCTCGGATCTACGGGGCATTTTCCGTGTTCGTCCCGTGCGGCGCTTTTTGTTCGCGCGGTAAATTCAAATTCGGCTGGTCGGGCCGCCAATGTGCGGCGTGGGCCTTGATCCTGTCCAGCGCACGCCCGCGACCGCGCCGATAAAAAGCCAGATAAGTATTGTTTCGACCGCATACGCGCCTCTTTAACGCGCCGACGCTGCTATGGGCGGTCGTCAGCTTTAAGTTTTGCTTCAAATCGAAATTCTGCGCAAGGCTGGCGCCAGACGCCTAAGCTTCGGAACATCCCGGAGAGGACGCGTGCCATGCACAAGCAAGAGATTCGCCGCCTCCACCGCAATCGGGCCTGCGCACGGTCCGGCATGTCTGTCGTCACGCGGTTTGGCCGCACCGCGCCTCGCCGTGGCGGACGAAGCCAGGTCACGGCGATTCAATGTCGGATACAGGACATAGTTGACCGGCATCAACGTTGGTCGGCCACCTTGGTTCCAAACTGCATGGGCGATTGCTGCGACGAAAGAATTTCGAAGGTCGAAGGGACAAAACACATGAGCATCGATTCGCTGAGAAACAATCTCGATCCGCCGCCAGAGTCCCAATTTGGAATGCCGGGGCCTCGAAGCATCGCGAGTTACGAGCGGGAACTCCTCCAACATCGGAATACGGTGGCTGGGCTGCGCGAAGCGTTGGCACAGGACAAGGCGCTGCCCAGTCAGAAGGACACTCAGCTCCAACATGCCGTATTGTTCTCGTAGGTCCGGGATGCACGACTCGATCGGCCGACCAACAAGGAGACGACATCATGTCAATCGGGCTCATCCTCATCATCATACTCGTCATCATTCTATTGGGGGGCTTCAGCGGCCGCTTTGGCGGCTATGGCTACGGCTACGGTCACAGTGGTGTCGGCATCCTCGGCACGATCTTGATCGTCGTCATAATTCTTGTGCTGCTTGGACGGATATGATTTGCCACGTCGCGCCGATGCACGGCCGGCTATGGCCGTGAGCATTGCCTGACATGAGTACGAACACGCCGAGCGTCCCTCTGCTAGATGTATCGCTGTCGCACGGCGTCGCGAGCCGGTTGCGCGATTTTGTCCGCACGGCTCGCGCCCATATGGCGATCTCGCTTGCGGTCCTTGTCGCCCTGATTCTCGGAGCGGCGGGTGTGTGGTGGATCTTCGGCTCCGGTACGACGGCCAACTATGTCACCGCGCCGCTGGCGCGGGGCGACGTGACGCGCGCCGTAACAGCGACCGGTTCTGTGAACCCCGTGTTGACGATCACTGTCGGCAGTTATGTGTCTGGCGTCATCCAGGAGATCGACTGCGATTTCAATACCAAGGTCAAGAAGGGCCAGTTATGCGCGAAGATCGATGCGCGGCCTTATCAGACGATCGTCGAGCAGAACCAGGCCAGCGTCGCGACCGCCCGGGCGCAGCTCCTGAAGGACCAGGCCAATCTCGCCTACACACAGATCGACGAGAAGCGGTATGCGGGCTTGATCGCGAGCAACGCCACCTCCCGCGACAGTTTCGACATCGCGGTCAACGCGCTCAACCAGGCGCACGCACAGGTCGCGGTGGATCAGGCGACGATCGGTCAACGCCAGGCCGAACTCGACGCTGCGACCGTCAATCTCGGATACACCAACATCGTCGCGCCGGTGGACGGGATCGTGGTCTCGCGCAATGTGACCATAGGGCAGACCGTCGCCTCGAGCTTTCAGACGCCGACCCTGTTCCTGATCGCCACTGATCTGTCGAAGATGGAAGTCGACACCAGTGTCAGCGAAAGCGACGTCGGGGGCGTGCATGTCGGTGACGCAGCGCGCTTCACTGTCGAGGCATATCCCGACAAGACCTTCGACGGCGTGGTGAACCAGGTCCGCCAGGCGCCGCAAACGGTGCAAAACGTGATCACCTACGACGTCGTCGTCGCGGTGGCCAATCCGCAATTGCTCCTGAAACCAGGAATGACAGCGACCGTACGGGTGATTACGGCCGAGCGGCGCAACGTCCTGCGCGTTCCCGATACCGCGCTGCGCTATGTTCCGGGCGGACTCTCGGCGTCGAATGCGCAGGCCGACGCCGCCACGCCGGGTCTATGGACCATGCGCAATGGTCGGCCGGCGCGCGTGGCCGTAACGACCGGGCTCGACGACGACAGCTATAGCGAAATCGTGGCGGGCGACGTCAAGGAGGGCGACACTGTGATCGTCTCCGAGCGCAGCGGCTCCGGCACGAGTCGCAGGTCGACAAGTGGCGGGCCCGCGATGCGCCTGCCGTGAGCAATCCCGCCGATACGCGCGAGCCAGTGATCCGGACACGTGGTCTCACGCGTACCTTCCACGTCGGAGACGTTGATGTTCAGGCGCTGCGTGGCGTCGATCTCGCCGTCGCGCGCGGCGAGTTCGTGGCCATCATGGGTTCGTCGGGCTCGGGCAAGTCCACGCTCATGGCGCTCCTGGGGTGCCTGGATAGGCCCACCAGCGGCCAGTATTTTCTGGAGGGCGTCAATGTTGCGGGCTTGTCGGAGACGGCGCTTGCCGCCGTACGCAGCGAAAAGCTTGGCTTCGTCTTTCAGAGCTTCAATCTCCTCGCTCGCACCAGCGCCATCGAAAACGTCGAACTTCCGCTCATCTATGCGGCGGCCCCTTTGTCCGGCGGCGAGCGGGCGGCACGCGCGCGCACGTCACTCGAACTCCTCGGCCTGGCGGACCGTGAGAACAACACGCCCGGTCAGCTTTCCGGCGGCCAGCAGCAGCGCGTCGCGATTGCGCGGGCGCTGATCAACGCACCTTCGATCCTGCTGGCCGACGAGCCGACCGGCAACCTCGATACCCGCACATCGCATGATATCATGGGCACGCTGACCGCGCTCAACAGAGAGCGTGGCCTCACCATCGTTCTGGTCACGCACGAGCCGGACATCGCGGCCTACGCCGACCGGATCGTCACAATGAGCGACGGACAAGTCCTGACCGACAAGCCCAATGAGCGGCCGGTGGCCATCCCGACGCTCGCCGCCGATGCCGATGGCAGGAACGGCGGGGCCAAGGCCGCGCGATCCGACGGCGTGATCAAGCTGGCGGGTTCCGCCGCGTTCGGTCTGATGATCGTCACGGCTGCCCTTCAGGCGATTTTTCGCAACAAGATGCGCTCGGCGCTGACCATGCTCGGCGTCTTCATCGGCGTCGCCGCGCTCATCGCGATGGTCGATGTGGGTCAGGGTGCCAATGACGCCGTCAAAAAGCAGATCCAAAGCCTTGGAACCAATCTGGTCGTGGTGCTGCCCGGCGCCACGACATCGGGCGGCGCCCGCGGCGGATCGGGTAGCGCCTCGACTCTGACCGTGGTCGACGCCACGGCCATCCAGCGCGACGACAAGGCCGTTGGGCAGGTCAGTTATTTGATCCGCCAATCCGGGCAAATCCTCTACGGCAACCAGAACTGGACGACCAGCATCCAGGGCGTGACGCCGAACTATCCGCCTACGACCAATTGGACGATCGCCTATGGCCGTGGGATCTCCGATGCAGACGAGAACGATGCCGCTCTCGTCGTCCTGATCGGCCAGACGGTCTGGCACCAGCTCTTTGGTGAATACACCAATCCCGTCGGCGCCATGCTGATCGTCAAGAACACGCCGCTGCGCGTGATCGGCGTATTGGGATCGAAGGGCCAATCCAGCTTCGGTACTGACCAGGACGATCTGGTCATGATCCCTTTCACCACGGCGGAACGCAAAGTACTGGGCGCCGCCGCGCCGAGCCAGCAGAACCAGGCCAATGCGCTTTATGGCACCATCAGCAATCCCTACGGCATCCAGCCGCGCCTGACCGGATACGTCAATCAGATATATGTGCAGGCGGCGAGCCCCGATCTCGTGCAGCAGGCGGTCGACGAGGTCACGCACACCTTGGCGCTGCGCCACCGCATTCGCTCGGGCGATCCCAACGACTTCTCGGTGCGCAACCTGAGTCAGATCGCAAGCGCCGCAGAAGGCAGCAGCCAGACGATGTCCTATCTGCTGGCCGCCGTCGCTTCGATCTCGTTGCTGGTCGGCGGCATCGGCATCATGAATATCCTACTCGTCTCGGTCACGGAACGGACACGCGAGATCGGGTTGCGCATGGCGATTGGCGCGCGCCGTATCCATGTCCTGCTGCAATTCCTGACCGAGGCCGTCCTGCTCAGCGTGGTCGGCGGCATCGCGGGCATCATCGGCGGCCTCATCGCGTCGGAAGTGATTTCGCTCGTCGCCGGCTGGCCGACCCCGATCGTGTGGTCCGCCATCGCCGGCGGTTTCCTGTTCTCGGCCCTGGTCGGCATGTTCTTCGGCTATTATCCCGCGCGCAAAGCGGCGCATTTCGATCCGATCGAGGCGCTGCGCTACGAATAGGCCCACCTGGCAAATGGACCCCACCAGCGCCGAACTCCTCTCGCGCTATGCACGTCGATGCTTGATTGTCAGATGCCCTTGAGAGTGTTGGTAGATCTGTTGGTACAATAGGCGCAGACTGGAATATTCTAACAAATTCAGTCAGTTAAGCGAGTAGGTGGTTGCGGCCGGGCCCATCGGCATCTTCGCAATTCATTGGTTCGCCGTATTGTCGACTAGAAGTCTGTCTTCAGGCCGATCCGAAAGACCGTGCCGGGCGCCGGGAAGCCAACCACATCCTCGTATCGCGCATCGAACAGATTTTCGACCGCGACGCGCACCGCGAGCTGCGGCCGCAAGGCCCAGGTCACGGCGATGTCGGCCCGGGTGTGCGCCGCCAGCGTGACGTCGCCCGTCGGCACCGAGTTGTCGACCATCGTACCGACGCTCGAGACATCGAAGCTGACCGCCGCCTCCGGCTTGAACCGCCACAGCAGCGTTCCTCCTGCAAGCCAACGCGGCACGTCGCGCAGCGGCGCGCCGGTCAACGTGTTGCGCGCCTCGTCATACGAGACATGCGGCGACAGCGTCAGGGCATCGAGCCGGACCTCGACGGATGCCTCCACGCCCTGTACGTGCACGCGCGACAGATTGACGAGCTTCGGCACCGGACCTGGCTGAAAATCGATCAGGTCGATGTAATGCGTGTCGAACAGCGCGAGCTTCGCGCGCACGTTTTCACCCAGCGGCTGGCTGAGGTCGGCTTCCAGGTTCTCCGCCGTTTCGGGCCGCAATGCGGGATCGCCGACGATGGGATTTCCCAGCGCATAGAAGCTCGGCAATTTGAAACCGCGCGCCCAGGAGAGCGCGAGCGTGCCGCCGGTCGCCGCGATGGTGTAGTCGGCGCGCAACTGCGGACTGAAGCGACCCTTTGCGCCGGACGGCCAGTCGTAGCGTCCGCTTGCCTCCAGGTGCAGAGCCGGCGTCAGCGCGACATGCGCCTCCACGAACACGGCCGGCGTGGTGCGGTCCAGTGCGAAATGGGTCGGCAGCGGGAAAGGGCCGAACTGCAGGAAGCCGTTATCGACGCCGCGCTCGATCAGCGCCTCCGCGCCCATCGCGACATCGATCTTCGAGCCCAACGTCAACCGGTTCACCCATGTCAGCTCATGCCGCAGAAAGTGCACCCCATCGCCGTTGGGCGGAATGCCGAATGGCGAGAACGCGCTCGGCGCGACGCCGGGCGAGACGGCCTGCGCATGCCGGTCGTAGAGGCCGTAGTCGAGCGACATCGTCCAGCCGTCGCTCATCGCGCGGCTGGCGCTGGCGCTGAAGATGCCTTCGCCGATGCGGCGGTGATCGAGTGTGCGCAACACCGCGAGGCGGGGCCCGCCGCTCGAATCGGGAAACGATGTCGCGTGGCTGACGCCGTAGCGCGCGGCGAACGTCAGCGTCACGCCCGCGAATTCCGGCAGGCTCAACGCGCCGTCGACGTTCGCGCCGCGATAGGTGCTGCCCGCGACAGGCATGCCGTCGTCGGTATAGGACGCGCCGAGACTGCCGCTCGCACCCAGGATCGGGCCGCTCGCATATCCCGCGATCCGCCGGAAGCCGTACAGGCCGCCCTCGGCCTCGATCCCGCCCTCGGCGACGGCGCCGCCGCGGCGCGTGCGGATGGCGATGACGCCCCCGATCGCATCCGAGCCATAGATCGCCGATGCCGGCCCGCGCACGAACTCGACACGCTCGATGCCGGCAAGATCGAGGCTGGAAAAATCGAAAGAGCCGCCGCGCGTGTTCGTCGGGTCGTTGACCTTGACGCCGTCCACCAGCACCAATGTGAAATTCGGCTTTGCGCCGCGCGTGAACACCGATACCACGCTGCCGCGACCGCCGGCTTGCTGCACGCTGATGCCGGGCAGTCCGCGCAACAATTCTACGACGCTGCTCGGATCGCGCGCGACGATGTCGTCGGCCGTGATCACGGAGACGTTCGCGTTCGTCGAATCCAGAACGTCCGCCAGACGCGTCGCGGTGACGACGACCTGTTCGGGTTGCCCAGATTGGGCATGGGCGCCGGCAAGGGACGATATTGTCGCAAGCACCGGCAAGAAAAATCGTTTCATGAGATTTTGTAAGTTGCTTCCAAGAATAGTTGAAGACTGTATTTCCATCCGACCGCATGCTATGTTGCCTCTAGTCAGCCCTGATCTCAATCAACCACAGTGCGATGCGTAATGCGTTCGGCCGCACAAGCGACCGGTGCTTTCTGTCCGCAGCAGGCGAGGTGCGCATATGAGCTTCATGAACAATACGCGACTGGTGTTCAGCGGCACGTTTCAGGCCGACGTTTCGACCGTGAACAACGACGTCCGCCACTATTCCAATGCCGATTGGGATCCGCGCTTCCAGACGTTCAGGGACATTGAAACCGGGGTCTTGAATGGTTGGTGGAATCCGGTCGGTTCGGGCGCCTTTCGGCTGATCGGCTGCAAAGTCACCGGCGTGCACTACAAGGACGGCACCGGCGCGAACGATGCGGCCAAGGATCCGGCCATCGGTCTGTGGCTGGGCGGCGCCAATGAGCGCACGGCCGCGAAGCTCGTCGATCTGGATCCGCAGTGGCAGATGGCATCGGCGATCTGGGCGCTCGAGATTCGCCTCACCGCCGGCAAGGAGCCGGCATTTGCGCATGGCAAGGCCCCCACCTTCTCGTTCCGCGATCTGATGGCGCCGCGCATCCATAGTTCGACGGGCGACAGCGGCATGTCTTCCAACTTCCAGGGTGTGCTGGAGGGCGTCACCTGGTCGGACGACGCGCACAAAAGCCGCGCGCTCAAGGAATTGCGGGAGCAGGCCGACGCCGACAGCCTCTCCATCCGGCTGATGACCTTCGGCTACATCATGGATCGTACCGATCCGCATTTCACGCTCGGCAAGGTGTTGGGCGTGATCGGCCCCTACAAATCGGGCGAGCCCAAGACAGTCGCTTATGGTCGCAGATTCACGCCGCAAAATATCGGCAACGATCCGCAATGGAGCGGCCTCAGCTGGTGCGGCATCAACTATTTCACCGGCGCCATCGACGACGCCTCGTCCACCCTGTTTCTCGATCTCGGCAACGCCCTGCAACTGTCCAGCGGCGACGGCAGCATGAGCGACATCGGGAAATTGTCGGTCGGCGTCCTGCTCGATCCCGCGGCGCCCGAGAAGGCGCCGGTGACCGCGCAGAATTTCCAGGAATTGGGTGAGATCGACTATCGCAAGGCGAACTGGCTGTACGAGACCTCCGGCATCGTCGCGCAGAAGCTGACCGCGGCGCAGCGCAAGGCCACGCAGGGCGCGCCGCTCGCGCTGGTCGCCGAGCAGCCGGCCGGCACCAAGTTGATCGCGGTGCGCGAAAACGCCAACGGCCTATATTGTCAGGCCGAAGAGTTCGTGCATCGCATCGATGCACCGGGCAAATCGAATCTCACCATCTATGCGGCGCAATACGGCAAGCCCTTGCCGGGCGCGAGCGTCTCGCTCACGGCGTGGCCGCCGACGCCCGGTCTGGGCGGAAGCGGCAAGCCCCACGAGCCGGACCCGCCCAAGGCGTCCATTCCGGATGCCTGCACGCCGGCCTCCGCCTTCCTCTTTCCCGCCAGCGTCACCGCGGATGCCGGCGGCAAGGCCCATGTCACGATCATCGGGACGCCGCCCAACAATCCCCGGCAATATCTCGACGGCCAGATCTATGTGCTGCAATACGGCCTGACCGGCGAATCGCCGGACGCGCATCCGCAGCTCGAGGTCATCGTCACCCATTTGCGCGATGCCTATGTCGCGCCGGCGACGCCGTCCTGGATCCCCGACATCGCGCCGATCTTCACGCAATTCGGCAATCTCTATCCGATCATGAGCCGGCGCCTGATCGACCTCTCCGATCCCGATGACGTCATGAAGAACCTGAAGCTTCTGAAGCTCGCCTTCTCGCTCGACATCAACGATCCCAACTACATGCCGGTGACGCGCGATCTTTCCGACGGCAAGCGGCTTGCGATCCAGCGCTGGCTCGACCGGCTGGAGCGCCAGGGCGATCCGACCTTTGTCGGCGGCCTGCGTCCGCCGAGCGCGCCGCAGGCGCACCCGGCCGCGATGGTGGCGCCCGCGCCGGCCGCAGCGGCCGCTGCGGAGGAAGACGGCGGCAAGACAACCTTCATGCGCGGCCTGAAAAACGCCCGCGCCGCGCAAGCCAAGAAGTAGAGGAGGCGCGCCATGCTGAGAATCCGCAGCGACGTCATCACGTCGATCCACAACGCCAAGAAGGCGCCCGATCTCTTTCAATACCTGCAGAACGCGATCGAGCTCGAGCATTCGACGATCCCGCCCTACCTGCAGGCGCTCTATTCGATCAGACGCGACAGTCAAGCCAACCAGATCGCCGCCGCGCTCATCCGCTCGATCGTGACGGAAGAGATGCTGCACATGACCATCGCGGCCAACGTCCTGAACGCGATCGGCGGTCATCCCGTGATCAGTTCGCCGAAATTCATCCCGAACTATCCGGGCCCCTTGCCGATGGTGCACGAAGGCTTGATCGTCGGCCTCAAGCCCGTGTCCCTGAATCTCATCTTGAACACCTTCATGGAAATCGAGACGCCGGAAGACCCACAGCACTTCCCGGTCAAGATGGCGGCGCTGGCATCGACGGAATACGGCACAATCGGTCTGTTCTACGCCGCCATCATGGACAAGTTGAAAGAGTTCGGAAACCGCATCTTCGTCGGCGATCCGAACCGCCAGGTGGTGGACAATGACTGGTTTCCCGCCGACCAGCTCTTCCCGATCCGCAATGTCGACAGCGCCGTGCGCGGCCTGGAGATCATCATGCGTCAGGGCGAAGGCACCAGCAAGGACCCGCTGGACGGCGCCGGCGCGCCGGCACACTACTATCGCTTCGCGGAAATCTATTACGGCAAGCGTCTCGTCCCGGATTCGTCGGTGAAGGAGGGTTATTCCTATTCCGGCGCGCCCATCCCGTTCGACCCGGCCGGCGTCTGGAACATGATTCCCAATCCCAAGGCGGCCGACTATCCGGCCGACAGCCAGCCGCGCCTGGCCGCGGAGCGCTTCAACGGCATCTACACCAATCTGCTCAACAGCCTGCACCGCACCGTCAACGGCAAGCCGCGCCATCTCGCCATGGCGATCGGCGGCATGTACGAGCTGCGGCTCGCCGCCGAGGCGCTGATCGAGCTCACGCTGCCCTCCGGCCAGCAGGCCGCCCCGACCTTTGAATTCGCCATGGAGAATGCGTGATGCGAACCAGCCTCATTCTCGCGGCGACCGCCGTTCTGGCTTCGATACCGGCGCAAGCGGCGGGCCTGCCGACGCCGGTCGTCTATCCCACCTGGGGCGTGCACAATCCGCCGTCCTACAGCACTTGCGCCAATCCGGCCTGCCTCTACACGCGCAAGCCGGGTGAGCCGAGCGACCCGGAATTTCCCGCCTATTGGCAGTCGCGCTGGAACATGTATCGCGTCTACGGTCCGTCATACGGGGCGCATATGCCGCCTTATGACGGCAAGCCGCCGGCGCCCCTCAAGAACGGCGTCGATTACGAGACCTCGCAAGGCGCGACGTACTACGACAGCACTTGGCGTTCGCCGCGCTGGCCGGGGCAGGGCGCGATGAAGGAGCATTACGAAAAGCGCTGCCTGCCGATCTTCGCCTTCTCTAACCACTACTCATGCTCCTTCGTGTCGCTCGGCGACACCGCCTTCTTCGTTACTTATAAGAAGGACCGTCCGAAGGGCATGCCGCCGGTCTGTCTGTTCTCGGCGTTCAATCACCCGCCTGAGCGGAACTTCATCGCACATCTGCCCTACGCCAAGAGCGACAGCGACCAGTTGCACGACACGGTTCAGGGCTATTCGTTCTGGGTCCAGGCCCCCGCGGGCACGCCGTTCCAGACCGGCGCAAGCCCCGACCAGACCGACAATGGCGGCATCCTGTTCGGCTATGCTTTTGAAAGTCGGCCGCGCAGCGATGCGACGGGCGGTCCGCCCTACCGCCATCCCCAGTCCTTCTACTTCTCGGGCGTGCCGTCGACCTCGACGCCCCCGGCTCCCCCGACGCCGCCCGATGCGCCGGTCGTGAGCCAGAATTATGTCGGCTTCGCCGCGACAAAGCCGGACGCCAAAACCTGGGCCGAGGTCGTCAACCTCAATTCGGCAAAGCTGCCGCCATGCCATTTGTTCGATGCCGGAACGGATGCGGCGGCCGCGATGATGTTTGGAGGCCATTCCAAGCGGCCCCCGACCTGGGGCGATTTCCGTAAGAAATAGCGATGGTTCGGGCCGGAATGGCCGCGCTGCCGCGGATCCATTAACGACGAAGCGACTTCTCCAACGGCGGTGGAGGCAAACCCGCGGCGCGGCTGCATTTGCGCATGCCATCCGTGACGCGAAAGCATCACATCCGACAAGATATTAACTCGTGTGTGAATGAACGTTGACGGGAGTCCGGTTTCCTGCCAGCTTTTGCACACGTGCCGAAGAGCACTGTGATCGCCTGCGGGCGAAAGGGGAGAGTTACACCATGAGGCGCACGTTAAGCCTTTCGACGTCCATCTTCGCGCTCGTCTGCTGCGGCACCATCCTGCCGCAAGTGGCCGCGGCGGCCGACGAGAACACTGGCGGCATCGAGACGGTGGTGGTCACCGCCGAACGACGCACCGAAGACCTGATGAAGACGTCGGTCACCGCGAGCGTTTTGAGCGGCGAAGATCTGCAAAACAGAAACGCCTTGAACATCAATGATCTGCAGTTCATCGCGCCGAACGTGACGATCAACGATTTCGGCCAGGGCGTCGACTTCGACATCCGCGGCATCGGCAAGGGCGAGCACAATACGCAGACGCCGATCGGCGTGGTTATCTACCAGGACGGCGGATCGACCCCTCCCGGCTATCTCGATGGCGAGCCCTTCTACGACATCAAGGGCGTCGAAGTGTATCGCGGTCCGCAAGGCACCTTCGTGGGCCAGAACGCGACCGGCGGCGCGGTGTTCATCAACTCGAACGACCCGATCATCGGCGGCGGCTATAACGGCTACGCCCAGGCGCAATACGGCAACTACAACAACACGGAACTTCAGGGCGCGCTCAATATCCCCGTCACGGACGATTTTGCGGTGCGTATCGCCGGGTACGGCTTGTATCACTCCAGCTGGTACAGCATGACCGATACCGATCCGGCCGATGCTTGCCCCCACCAGAAGTATCAAGGCTGCAAGCCGGGCTACAATGTCCCGGACAATACATGGGGCTCGGCGCGTTTCAGTGCTCTTTGGACACCCACCGATGCCTTGACGGTCTCGTTCAAGGCCGACGGCGACTATCAGAACTATGGCGCCCGTCCCGCCATTCCGTACACGGAGTTGTATCCCGTGGGCGCCGCGGTTCCGCCCTACGCAACCAACGGATACATCAACATCACCAACCCGTACCACAACACCGATCTGTTCCACGTCACGGCGAATTCGCCGGAGCGGGCCATGGACCGGATGATGCGCGCGATCTTGAAGGTCGATTACGTGCTGCCCGACGGCATCAAGCTGCAATCGGTCTCGGAAGGTATTAGCGGCAATACCGCTTGGATGACCGACGGCGACCTCACGTCTTACGGAAATGTCGGCGTATTTCCGTTCTTTAGCGCCGGCACGTTTGGCACGTACCTTGGCTGCGCACCGACCTACACCGAGGCGTGCTGGCTCGCCAGCACCAAGAACGACGAATTCTACGACCGGGTGACCGAGAACGTGGTCACACAGGAATTCAACATCATCTCGCCGGACAATCAGCCCATCACCTGGGTGGCGGGCATCTACGGGCAAGAAAACGATTATGTTTGGGATAAGCCCTACCAGTTCTGGGGCTCCTATGGATCGCGTCTCGGAAGCGATACCAATCCTGCCAATTTCACGCCCACGGCGGCCAATTTCTTCCAGTATGAGTCCTATACGTTCGAAGGCCATACGAGCAATCTGGACATCGCCGCGTTCGGTGAAATCGAAGCCAAGCTCGGCGGTGGTGTTCAGGCGTCTTTGGGCGGCCGCGCGACGGAGACCCGTTCGAACAACGTCGGTCCGTATTGGAATTTTGGCGCCCTGGCCAGCCTGGCCGTCCCGCCGCAGAAATCGTACAATATTTCCTACAAGGCCGCGCTCGATTGGGCCATCAACGACGGCAACTTCGTTTACGCGTTCGTGGCGACCGGTTACACGGGCGGCGGGCTCAACGTCACACTCGGTAGCGGCGCGCCGAATTCGTTCGGCCCGGTGACCGACACGAACTATGAACTGGGCTGGAAGGCGACGGACTGGTTCGACGGGCACGTGCACAGCGAAATTGACGCCTATTACACTACCTACAACCACTTCCAGGTCGCCTTGGAAGCTCCGCCTCCCCTCCTGAACACGACCGACGAGTACAACTTACCCGCACAAACCACCAACTACGGTGTCGAAGCCGAACTCCAGGCCGTATTCGGACAGTTCTCGGGCACGGCGTCTCTCGGCTTGTTGAGGAGCCAGCTTGGCGACGTCTATCTCGGCGACCCGAGATTCAACAATGTCACGTTCGGCTCGTGCGATATCGCTCCAAGCGGAAGCCATACGAATCCTTCCTGTATCCATGTGAAGGGGCATCAGATGACCTATGCGCCTTCCGCCACCTTCAACGTAACCGCCCAGTACATCTTCAATCTCGGGGACGGCAGCACGTTGACGCCGCGTATCAGCTACGCGCACACGTCCGGGCAATGGGCATCGCTCTTCGACAACGCCTCATTGGGCGACAAGCTGAACCCGCGCGATCTGGTGGGCGGACAGCTTGCTTGGCAGGTGGGCACCTACATTGTCGCGCTCTACGGTGAAAACCTGACGAACGATCAATACATTTCGGCAAACGACTCCGGCGGTCTCTATGCCGGCGCGCCGCGTCAGTATGGTATTCGCCTGTCCAAGTTTTTCTAAGGGGGGGGCTCTCCGCGGCCGCCGGTTGAACCCAACAGCCGGCGGCCGATCTTTCCGTCTGCGCACAGGCTCATGCAATCCTACGCCCTCACGATCGATAAGTTTCTAGACCATGCCGCCAAATGGTGCGGCGACAGCCAAGTCGTAACAGCGGAGTTTGGGCGGATCGGCTATGCCGATCTCAGGGCGCGCAGCAACCGGCTGTCCGGCGCCCTTCGCGCCTTGGGGCTGCGGCTGGGCGACCGCGTCGCCACGCTTGCCTGGAACACCCAGCATCATCTGGAATTGTACTATGCCGCGATGGGCGTGGGCTTCGTCTGCCACACGCTCAATCCGCGCCTCACGATCAAGCACCTTGCGGCGATCGTGAACGAGGCGGAGGATCGCGTTCTGGCGGTCGGCGCCGGCCTCGCCGACATGGCGCTCGAGCTGGTCTTTCACTGTCCCAGCATCGAATACGTCGTGATCCTGGACGGGGCTCCCGCCCGCGCCATCGCCAATCGCCCGACTTTCGCGCTGGAAGCCCTGCTCGCGGATCTCGGCCATGAGACGGAGTGGGGCGGGTTCGACGAGGAGACGCCGGCCGGCCTCTGCTATACTTCAGGCACGACGAGCGCGCCGAAGGGCGTCCTCTACACCCATCGCTCCAACTATCTCCACACGCTGCGCGCATTGCAGGCCGACGCGATCGCGCTCACGGCCGCCGACTCCGTCCTGGTCGCCGTTCCCATGTTCCACGCTAATGGCTGGGGATTTCCGTTCGCCGCGCCCGCGGTGGGCGCCAAGCTCGTTCTGCCGGGACGCCAGCTCGACGGCGCACGGCTGGCGGCCCTCATCCGCGACGAAAGCGTCACGGTCGCGGCGGGCGTGCAGACGGTGTGGCAGAGTCTGCTGGACCATCTCGACTCGGCCGGCGGCGACGTGCCGACGCTTCAACGCATCATCATCGGCGGCTCGACCTGCCCCGATGTTCTGATCGAACGAATGGAGACGCGCCTCAAAGCGCGGGTGCAGACGAGTTGGGGCATGACGGAGCTTTCGCCGCTCGGCACCGTTGCCGCGGCGCGCGGAGCGGACCGGGCGGTCGCCTCCGGTCGCCCGCCCTTCGGGCTCGATCTCAAACTCACCGATGCCGCCGGTAAGACCCTGCCCGAGCAGCGCAACGTCGCCGGCCACCTGAAGGTCAAGGGCGCGAGTGTTGTCGACCGTTACTTCAGGGCGACGGCGGAGGTGCTCGATGCCGAAGGCTATTTCGACACGGGCGACCTCGCCAGCATCGACGATGACGGCAATCTGACGATATCCGGCCGGTCCAAGGACCTGATCAAGTCGGGCGGCGAGTGGATCAACCCCACCGAGATCGAGACCATCGTCGGGCGCCTCCCCGGCGTCGGCCAGGTGGCCGTTATCGGGCAGGCAGACCCCAAATGGGGCGAACGTCCGATCCTGGTGGTCGAGCCGCAGAAGAGCCATACGCTCGACGACAAGGTGCTGCTGGAGGCCCTGCGGGGCAACGTCGCCGACTGGTGGATACCCGACCAGGTCATCCAGGTGGCGCATATGCCTCTGGCAGCGACGGGAAAAATTGACAAAAATCGTCTTCGAGCGGAATACGCAAGGGCCTAGGCGGACGGGGGAAGCCACCGTCTGGATTGGATTCCCCGGCGCACGCAACGAAGGTCGAGTGGATGAAGCGAGCCAAGACGAAGCCCAAGAAAAGCCTGCCGAGGAAGGCGACCCGAACCAAGGCCGAGCAGCGCGCCGAGACGCTGGAACAGATACTGGATGCGGCCGAATACCTCTTCTCCAAGCACGGTCTCTACGGCGTGACGCTGCGCGACGTCGCCTTGAAGGTCGGGGTCCACACCTCGCTGATGCACTATTACTTCGAGGACAAGTTCGCCCTGTTCAAGGCGGTCTTCGAGCGGCGCGCCCACGTGACCAGCGAACGCCGGATGAAGGCGCTGGAGGAATACGAAAAACGCGCCCAGGGCAAGCCGACGGTCGAAGGCGCGCTGCATGCCTTTCTCGACACGGACTTCGATCTCTACATGGGCGGCGGCGAGGGCTGGACGAATTACGGCGCCTTCGGCTCCCAGCTTGCCAACACGCCCGAAGGCGCGGCGATGTTCGACCAGCATTTCGATCCGGTGGTGCTGCGCCTGATCGAATTGCTGCGCAAGGCGCTGCCGGACGTGCCCGAGGAGAATATCTTCTGGGGCTATCACTTCGTGACCGGCAGCTTCATGCATTCGTTGTCGCGCAGCGGTCGCCTCGACCGCCTCTCGAACGGGCTGTGCAAGTCGGGCGATCTCATGGCCGTGAAGGCGCGCATGGCGGATTTCATGGCCGCTGGCTTTCTCGCCTTGAAGGGACGAGGCGCGCCGTGACGCGGCCGTGGGCCGATCAGGCAAGGTCCGGCGGCAATCGGAACGTCGCAAGATGCGGCATGAGCAGCGAGCCGACATAGGCCGTGCGCCCATCCGGTCCGCCGAAAGCGAGGCTGGTCGGCAACCGCAACGGCCCGCACTCCGACGCGCAAGTCGCCAGATGATCTACGGTTCCGCTGCGCCGTTCGACGCCGAGGGTCATCGCCTCGACCGCCTTTTCGTTGCTGTCGTGATAGATGACATGCACATCGCCTCGCGTATCGATCACGGACAAGCCATTCGTGCTGATGATCGTGACCCAGACATTGCCGAGCGGATCGAAGGCGAACCCGTCTGGGAAGGCGCCGCGCCCCAGGCTCTTGGGTCCCACGGTTTCCTTCCTGCCCAGCGAGCCGTCCGGGCGAATCGCAAAGCGTACGATGCGGCAGCCGAGCGTTTCGGCGGCATAGAGGTATCGCCCGTCCGGCGAGACCTTGACCTCATTGGTGAGATCCAGACCGTCGGCGACGATTTCGCAGTGCGCGCCTTCGCCGTCGATGCGCAGGATGTAGCCGTCGGGATTGGGATCGGTGAGCCCCGAATACCAATGCGGCGCGCGTGTCATCATCGAAAGCCAAATCCGGTCTTGTCCGTCCGCCCAGGCGCAATTGACGGTGCCGAGCGGCTTGCCGTCGAAGCTGTCCAGCAGTCGGCGCGTCGTGCCGTCGCGCGCGATCGTGTGCAATCCGCCATCCCCGATGCCTGCGACGACAAAGCTGCCGTCCGGCCGGCGGCTGAAGCCGTTGGCTTCCGCGATGCCGGTGCCGAGCAGCACGGGATCGTCATTCTCCCGCACGCGCGCGACGCCGCCGCGCGCGTCGGAGGCCCAAACGCCATCGCCATCGATCCAGACGCATTCGGGACGCTGCAACTCCCGGCCGAAGATTCGGAAATCCGCCGTGGATAGCCTTAAGTCGGCGATCTTCATCCGACGATACTCCGGGCGTCAGGGGCAGCCGGGTGCCGGTGGCGGAAGCGGCGGAGAGACCAAACCGACATTCCAGTTCCACCCCAGGGCTCCGGTGGCGTGGCGCCGGCAGACGATTTTCTCGTTCAGCTCGTACATGCCAGGCATCAGATTCTGCGACGGGATCGGGGTATCGCCGAGCGTCATATAGGCGCCGGTCGAATCGTAAGGTTGCCAAGCCGGCTCATCCTTCGCCACTGGTTTGCCGGTCCGCGCGAAACTGGTCCAGTAGTCGATCATCGCGTCGGAAAACTTCACCTGCGCGTCCGTCGCCGGCA
>Ga0265320_10000157_pt1 | contig 56450 bp, 44 predicted proteins | sample 4827metaG_FD_202087 | JGI IMG/M metagenome (GOLD analysis project Ga0265320, IMG submission 202087) | Rhizosphere microbial communities from Carex aquatilis grown in University of Washington, Seatle, WA, United States - 4-8-27 metaG | ecosystem: Host-associated > Plants > Roots > Rhizosphere >...
AATCCAGGCGATACCGGCCGGCAATGCGCAAAATCAGGTCGCGCGTGATGATGTAATCATCCTCATCGTCATCGACCAAAAGGACTTTGACCGGGACATCGGACATAAAAGCGTTCAGCACTCGTCCGGCGGGAGTTCGACCACTTCGAACCAATATCGGCCCAGGACCTTGATCAGTTCCACCAACGATTTGAACGTCACCGGTTTGGTGACATAGGAATTCACGCCCAGATCATAGGTGCGCAAAATGTCCTCTTCCGCCTTGGAGGTGGTGAGAACGACAATGGGAATCCGGCGCAGTTCCGGGTCTGCCTTGATTTCCTTGAGCGCCTCGCGCCCGTCCTTGCGCGGCATGTTCAGGTCCAGCAAAATCAACCCGGGCAACGGCGAATTCTTCTGATCGGTATAGCGCCCTTGACGGCGCAAATACTCCATCAGTTCTTCGCCGTCTTCCACGGTGTGGAGCATGTTGACCAGGCGATTTTCCGCAAAAGCGTCCCGGGTCAACTGCCGATCGTCCGGATCATCGTCGGCCAATAGAATGGTAATCATTTTTCCTTCAGTTTTCATGGTTGTTTTATTCGTTTGTGTTTTCGGTTGGTACGTCTGGCTTGGGATGGGCCGCAGGTATCGTCAGGATAAATGTGGAACCTTCACCGGGTTTACTTTTGGCGGTGATGTCACCACCGTGATACAATGCAATCTTCCGGACGATGGCCAGCCCCATGCCGGTCCCTTCGTATTCATTCCGGGTGTGCAACCGCTGGAAGACGTTGAATATGCGGTCCAGATACTTCTCGTCAAAGCCGATGCAATTGTCACTGACCGTCAGCCGGCAAAGTTTCTTTTCGGGGGCGGCGGGATCGGGGATGAGTTCCGCGTCGACTTTCACGACGGGGGCTTCCTCGGGGCGGCGGAACTTGAGCGCGTTGCCGATCAAATTTTGCAGCAACTGGCGCATCTGCACCGGTTCCGCATCAATCGCCGGCAGAGCCCCCACTTCGACGCGTCCCTTGACCAGTTCGATTCGGCCTTCGAGATCTTCCACCACACCACCGGCCACTTCGGCCAGATTGACCGACGTGAAAGGCTGGGCCTTGGTCGTAACCCGGGAAAAGGTTAACAGATCGTTGATCAAAACCTGCATCCGCGACGCCGCCTTCTGCATCCGGTCCAGATAATCCAGCGATTCGGGGGCAAATTTGTCGGCGTTCTTCTCCTTGAGTCGCTCGCCAAAGACCACGATCTTTCGCAGGGGTTCCTGCAAGTCGTGCGAAGCCACGTAGGCAAAATCCTGCAATTCGCGATTGCTGCGCTCCAGTTGCACGGTGAACTGGCGTAACTTGTCCTCGCTATGACGCAGGGACTCCTGCGCCAGTTTCATCTCATGGACGTCCCGGGTGACACCGACGGTGCCCAAAACCACGCCCTGGTCGTCGCGCCAAAGCACCTTGGTGCTGACCGACCAGCGTTTTTGGCTCGACTTGTCACCAACAATCTTGCCCTTGAACTGCTCCTGATTGATCACCGGCGTGCCCGTCTCAATGATTTTCTGCTCGTCAGTGAAAAATTGCTTGGCCAGTTCAGGGGCGAAAAAGTCAAAGTCGCTCTTGCCCAGCAATTCCTTGGGCGTGGAGTTGAATGATTTGGCATGCGCCACATTGTTCAGCACGAAACGCCCCTGCTTGTCCTTTGCGTAAATGTAGTCCGGCAGGTTGTCAATCAGGGTGCGTAACAGGATGCGCTCCCGATCCAGCGTCTCCTCCGCCTCCTTGAGCTTGGTCACATCCCGCGTGACGCCAAAGGTGCCAATGATATTCCCGTCCTTGTCGCGCCAGGCCATTTTGGTCGTGAGCCACCAGGCGTTCGAGCCATCGGACAGGGTCATCTTTTGAAGCACGTTCATGATGGGCTGGCCGGTGCGGATGATCTCCTGCTCTTCTGCCAAAGCGACGCGCGCATGCTCCTCCGGAAAGGTGTCGAAATCTGTCTTGCCAATCAACCATTCGGCGAAGGGCTTCACTCCGGCCAGATGGGGCGGCCATTCATCCGGTTTGTCGTTCGGGTGGGCAGCGCGATGGGTCTTACGGACGACTCTAAAGGTTGACTCCACTTTCGACTGGCTCACCCGGACCAGGCGGGACTCCCGATCCTTGAAATAAATGTTGTCCGGGGTGGTTTCCAGAAAGGTCTGGAACAGCTGCTGTTCGTAGGCCAGTTTGGCTTCCGTCCGCTTTTGTGCCGTGGTGTCTCGCGTAATGCCCACCGTGCCCAACACCTTGCCTTCGGCATCATGCCAAAGGACCTTGCTGCTGACCGACCAGTATTTTTTGCCGGATTTGTCGCCGGGCTTGCCCTTGTACTGCTCCTGATTGAACACCGGCTGGCCGGTTTCAATGATTTTCTTTTCATCGGCATAAAATTGCGCCGCCAGTTCGGGAGGAAAAAAATCGAAGTCACTCTTGCCCTTCAATTCCATCGGTGATTTTACCCCGAGATCGTTTGCATGAGCGATATTGTTCAGCACGAAACGTCCCTGCTTGTCCTTCGCGTAAATGAAATCCGGCAAATTATCAATCACCATGCGCAACAAATCGCGCTCCTGCAAAAGCTCGGCGTTTTCCTGCGCCAGCTTGGCATTCTCCAACGCCAGCTGCGCGTTGAGTTCCACGCCCCGGGAGCCTTCCACGCCGTTTGCCGAATGCCCGTTTTGTGAGCCTGGGGCGGCTTCGACCGACGGCGTTTCAACTTCGTGATTAGTCGTATTCATGGGTAAACCTTGTCCCGATGAAAAGCAGTTTAGGTGCCTTTAAGCGTCCCAGTCTTCCGATAACGCTTCTTATTCAATCGATTATCAGCGGGTCCAAAAAATCCCATTGCCTGTCCTCAAATGAGACAGGCCGGGTGCGGAAACGATACATTTATCCGGGTCAACTGCCATGGAATTGATTGAGGTAGCACTGCGCTTTCGTCCAATGCTTTCTGAAATTTGGACTCGGCTGACAGGAAATCCCACACTGTCTGAAATGATCACCCGGTGGACAACGCGGGAAGCAATCTGGTTCCGTTTAACGATGGATGATTATTTTATTTCTTCGAAATTTCCTGGTCGCAGCGCCGGGTAAGGAACTGAATTTATTTCGCAACCGATGAGACGCGTTTGCGGGCTCCTTTTTCCTGCGTCGGCATGGTTTGATTGATGCCGGTTAGATTCGGCCCTGGCAGATTGGACGCTTCGTAGCGAGCCGCGGCGAGAATGGTGTTCGTGTCGAACAACGTCGGTTGCCCTGCCTTTTCATCCTCAAAACGAAAGGCTGAAGTCAGATCACCAAATGTCTGCCGCCGCCATGCACTGATGTTCTTCTCGCGCACGCCGGTGAATTGTTCCAGAAATTGCAGCGCGGAAGTATGGTCAAATAGCTGGCTGCAAACCCAGCCACCCGCCGTCCACGGCGAAACGATGATGCACGGCACTCGAAAACCCGCGCCAATCGGCGCACCACGGATAAATTCATGTTCCGTTCCCGATGGCGGAACCGGTGGCGCCACGTGATCGAAGATCCCGTCATTCTCGTCGTAGTTCAGGATGAAAACGGTCTTGGCCCACACCTCGGGGTTCGCGGCGATGGCGTCAATCTTACTGGCGATAAACGCCGCGCCATCAGCCGGCAAGAAATCCGGGTGCTCGCATTGATAACTCGTCGGCATGATCCAGGAGACGGCGGGCAGTTTGTCGTTCCGGGCGTCGTATTCAAACTGGCCTTCGGGGCCGCGCGTCGCGCCCCGCTGGTGCAGGGACGAGAATCGGTCGGCTTTCACGAAATTTTTGAAATATTCCAGCACGTTCGTGCAATAATTGTCCTCTTGCTGGTAAACCTTCCAGCTGATCCCCGCTTGTTCCAGCCGTTCGGCATACGTCATCCAGCGATAACCACCATGAATCACGTCGTTGTCCATGATGGGTCCGCCATGTTCACCTTCCGGGTCGATCGTTCCCGTCATCCAATACATCCGGTTCGGCGCAGTCGGGCCCATCATGGAACAATGATACGCGTCACAAATCGTGAAGGCTTCCGCCAGCGCGAAATGGAACGGGATGTCCGCGCGGGTGTAATAGCCCATCGTGTAAGGGCCATTCGCGCCATCCGCCTTGCGGTGCGCGGGTACCCAACTATCCATCTTGCCCTGGTTCCAGGCTTCATGCTGGATCTTCCAACCATGGTTCGTGGACGGAATTTTCTGCGCGTTGGTCTTGTGCGTGTCCAGATGAAACGGCAACAAATAGCCGTCGGGATTATGCGGGTCGGGCTGATAAAAAACGGGCCGGCCGTTCGGCAGCTGCAACGCCGTCGGATCATCAAAGCCGCGCACGCCCGCCAGGGTGCCGAAGTAATGGTCGAACGCACGGTTCTCCTGCATCAACAGGACGACGTGTTTGATGTCCTTCAACGAAGCGCGGCGCACCGGTGCCTCCGCCAGCGCGCGGCGCACATTCGGCGGCATGAACGTCGCCGCAAACGCCGTGGCGGCCACACTGGCAGAATATTTCAACATCCGCCGCCGGGTCATCCGGGTGGAACCGGCAGGGATCACATCACCGGAGCTTGGGCTGTTCATATTGAATCATTTCGCCCCGGCCTCAACCGGTTGGCCTGCCGCCGACTGACCCGGCCCCAAAAGTTTCCCGAGCACTTCTTCCGGCTTAAACCCGTGAAGTTTCACAAGTTTGTGCCGCGACTTGTGGCCGCGAACCAGTTCCACCCGGCCCCGGCCGCAATCCAGCCAGCCGGCCAGCAATTCAACGAGGGCTTCGTTGGCCGCTGCATCCACGGGCGGCGCCTTGACCTTGATTCGCAATTCAGCCCCCAGCGGCCCGACGACTTCGTTGGCGGACGCGCGGGGTTGCAGTTTCACCGAAAGCAGCGCGTCACCCGCCTCGACACGGAGAAAACCGGGAATAGCCATGACCGCTTCGATTGTGGTTACTGCCAAATCATTTGTCGTCAGGATTGATGAACCGAAAGGCGTAAGCCGCAAGCGCGCCCGCGCCAAGGTTGGCAACCAGATAAATCCACAAGTTCGAAACCTTGGCGAGCTTCATGACGGTGATGCCGACGGCAACGGCTGGATTAAAAGCGCCGCCGGAAACGGGCCCGAGGGCAAAGGCCATGGTCATCACGGTGAAACCGATGGCCAGACCATAATAGGAATTGCCCGTAGTGCTTTTAGCGGTGGCCACATTCAATACCACGTAGGCAAGGGCAAAGGTTCCAATCAGTTCGGCAATCAGCGCAGGCAAGACGTGTAAATCCTGGGACGACACGCTGGGGTCGCCTTTGAGCCCCAGCACCACGAATGCGGCCACAATGCCGGCGACGAGCTGCGAACCAATGTAGCCCGGCACGTCCGCCTGGGGACAACGTCCGCGCAACCATACCGCCACGGTGACGGCCGGGTTGTAGTGGCCGCCGGACACGTGGCCACCGGCATAGACCATGATCATCAACGCCGAACCGATGGCCAGCGGGGCCAGTTGGTCGGCGGCGCCGGGGCCAATGACGGTCATACCAACGGTGAGCACCAGAAAGAATGTGCCGATGAATTCGACGAGATATTTTTTCATAAGCGCGACAAGTATAGTTAAGCGCGGGGTCGTTTCAATGGTTTCCTGCCGGCAAAACAGGCGGCCGCCGTTTCAGGATTTGCAGCTTGAAGAAAGGCCGGTTCCCGGCCGGGGTTTCCTGCCCCGGTTCCGGCGCCGGATAAACCCGGTCGTAATGCTCGTCCAGCCAGCGCATCAGTTCCGCCCCGTACTGCGGGTCGTAGCCAAAAAAACCCACCCCGAATTCGGTGGTGCTTCGGGCAATGATCAAGACATAGTCGGGGTTGCCTTTTTCGAAAGCGGCGATCATGTTGGTCTGGCCGAACGCCGCAATAACTGGCGGGGTCCAATCCAGACTGCGAGTCGGATCCACCCGGCGACTCAAATAATTGATCATCGCTCCGCCGGGCAGAACCGTCAGGGTCGCCTCCGGCGGAACATGATTTTGGATCCAGGACAGGGCGACTTCGACCTGGCCATGAAACGGGTCCGTGGCGGAATCGTAGGCCATAATTTGGTCTCCCGCGATTCCTACGGGTGTATTTTTCCGGAGATAATAGGATTCCGAGTCGACAAACAGGCGGACAAACCCGGTCACCAGTACCAGGCAGGCGGCCAGGCGGAACCAGTGAAAGCAGACCTGGAATCTTTGTTCCAGCCGCAGCGGCAGCAGCCAGACGAACAAGTACACCGCGCCGGCGAACGCCGGCATGGCCAGCGCAAATCCGTAATGCCAGATGCGTGTAAAAAAGCCCAGCTTGGCCAGTAACACCAGGCCAAACACATTCCATAGCAGCGGAAAGACCGGCGCGGGTCGGGCAGCGGCCTTCCCATAATTCAGCGCCAGCAATCCACAAACCGTCAAACCCAGCAAAGGTAATGCCCGGCCACACTCGCTCCAATTGACCGCCATCGCCAAAACCAAAAGCGGCACGACCAACAGCAGCCAGACCAGCCACGCCGGTTTCAACCACTGAAACCTGGATTCCCAACCGCGTCGGAAGGCCAGCGCATAAACCGCGGTCACCATTACGATGCAAACAAAACACGTCACCATGTTTTCCAGAAGCAGGAATGGCCGGTCCATTCCCAGACACCATTGATAAAATGGATTTTGGGTCATGGACGTATGCCATAACGGCATCCACGCTGATACCAATGCCTGCGCACTGGCTCGCCAGTCTTCCACCCGCAGAAAAAACGCAAAAAAAACCAGCGACGGAACCCCGCCGGCGAGCAGGAATACCGCCAACGATTTCATTGCCAAACCGGTTCGTCGGTGAACAAAACACACAACAAAAAAGGCCGCCGCCACACATACGGCCAGGGCCAGAAAAACGTCCGGTTTGGTCAGAAACACCAGTCCTGAGCCCAGGCCGGCCGCCGCGGCAAACGGAATCGACTGCTTCTCCACCCAGTTCGACAGCCAGATCACGACCAGGATGGAAAGCATCAGCCCATGAAATACTTCGTGGCAATAGGGGGTGATATAGTTGTAATTGCCGATCAATCCGGAATGCTGGAATGCAAACACCAGTACAATTCCCAGACAGACCATGGTCGCGGCCAGCTGGTCGGCCGCGGCCAGAAATCGCCGGTAAACCAGCGCCAATATCCCCGCCGTAATAGCCAGATTGGCAAAAATCAGCGTCCGAAGCGAAACCCCAAACACCTTAAAGAGCAGCGCGTTGAAATACTGCGACAACGGCCCGCCGGTCAGATACATCGTGTCGCGGTAGAGCACTTCACCGTCGGAAATCCGCCACGGCAGATATAGCTGCGTCCCGAAGTCGACGAGCAGGTCGGGCCAGCGGCGCCAGGAAAGCGCGGCGGCCAGCACAAACGCACCACCGACCATCACCAACCCCGCCCAACCGGAGCGGCTCCAGCCAGGGATGGGCATCCGGTGACCCGGCGAATTCTCCATCCGGGAATCTTCCGCCGCCGGAACATCCCGGTTAATCTTCAAACGCCCGCCCCCAGCTGCAGCCGGGAATCCGATTCCAACATGTTTTTCAGATTCGCCCAGTTGGCCTCGTTCATGTCGTTGAACGCATTCAAATAAACCGCCACGGCTTCGGCCGGGTATTTTGCGAGCAGCACTTCAATGGCGGACTTCAATTTCCCGTCGTCCATGTTCTCCGGCAGCTGATCCACCACGCCCTCTTCGTTTTTGATTTCCAGCGCGTTCAAAAAATCCACGAGCATGGCCCGGTGCTTTTTTACCAGCCAGGTGCGAATCAGGCCGCCCGCAACCAGATCCAGCGGCGGCCGGGCCAGCATGGCCAGCATGGCCGCATGCCGCTGGGCTTTGGGCTGGCGCTCAAGAAAAACCGGCCGCACGTGCTGCGCCTGGGCAACGGCGTTAAGCGTGGCGCGATAGGTTGGCTTGTCCGATTCAAAGGTGAACGTGATGATATCGTTCGCCAGACCGGGCGACATGAAACCGAATAGTTCGTGTGAGGTTAACATGGTTGGGAGTTGGGATTGGGTAAAGGGTGTCAGGAAATGGTGGTGACGGATATTTTATTCTTTTGGGCCAGTGATTCACAGCTTTCGCGTTCCAGCAGCAGGCTTTTCCCGGCTTCCAGGGCCAGCACGGCAATTCCCGAGCGGGCACAGGTTTCCAGCGTCTGCGAACCAACGCAAGGGATGTCGAACCGCATATCATGGGTGGGTTTGGCCACCTTGACGGCGACCGCCCCGCCGTGTTTGCCCGCGAGTCCTCCTCCGCGGGCGAGACATTGGTCCGTCCCTTCAAAACCTTCAACCGCCAGCACGGTCCCGTTCTTGACCACGACGATCTGGCCGATTTCCAGGCGCGAGACCTCCTTGGCCAGGCGGTAACCAAATTCCACGTCCGCTTGTTGCTCGCTGGTCAACCGGGGGCCGAGTTGAAATCCGAGTTGCGGCATCAGCGGCTTCAACCACGGCGTAGCCTCAACCAATTCAATCCCGTCCTTTTTCATTTCATCGGCCACCGCGCCAAAAATCGTGTGGGCGTTTTTTTCCTTCAGCCGGAACAGCAGCGCCATCGCGCGCAAATCGGGACGCAAATCAAAAAGGTGTTTCGGCGCAATCTGGCCGAGCATGACACATTGCTTCACCCCGCGGTCGGCAAACGCGGATATCATTTTTGAAAGCTGGCCAACCTTTAGCCAGACAATGTCATCCACGAGTGAGGCCAGTGCCGGATCGGTCTCATTTTCAACCGCCACGGCCACGAGCCGTTTGACCCCGGCAGCGCGCGCCTGCCGGGCAAATTCCAGCGGCAACGAACGGTTGCCGGCAATCAGGCCGAGAGCTGCAGTCGAGGTATTCATCCGTAATGGCGTCCGCAGGATACCGGACCGGCCAAAAGATGCCAGCCTGTGATTGACGCGGAATTTGTTGTCCTGCTTCGGAACAAAATGTCCCGTTCAACCGGAAACCCGGAAGGCCATGCGGCCATCGCCCGCCACCCGCTCGAGAAAATTGAGCCTTCTCCGCCGCCAGAAATCTGGCGTGCAAGATGCTGTGCGTGGTTGCGATGTCACCACTGGAAAACATCTACAAAAAAATGGCTGAGTCGGCTGCCAACCCGGGTGGTTCGCCCGAAATCATCCAGAAATTTGATTCGACCCGGCACATCGCGCCTGCCGTCGCGCATGAATTAAATAATATCCTCGCCATCATTCGAGGCTATGCCGACCGCCTGTTGTCCAAGCACAGTCAGGATCCGGCGCTGGAACCCCATCTCAAGCTCATCTCCGAAGCGGCAAAACGCGCCGGAATCATCGTTCACGATGCCATGCCGCCCCAGCCGAATCCGTCACCCCGGGCCAAACCGCTGCCGACGCAGCCGGCCACCTGAGAGATTTAGACCCGCCGCCGGACTTCCGCCCGCTTCTCGTCGTTTTGACCAGCGATTCGCTTTGACGCTTTGCGTTCCTTCGCGTAGCGTCTGGGTCCTATTTTCAACTGACGATTTAGGTTTACCGTGAATTTTTTGAAATGGATTTTCGGGTCTAAGAACGACCGCGAACTGAAGAAACTTTGGCCGCTCGTCCGCCAGATCAATGAGATCGAGGCCGGATTGCAAAAGCTTTCCGACGATGAGTTGCGCCAAAAAACCGCCGCCTGGAAGACGCAATTATCCCCCATCCAGGACAAAACGGAACTGGCCCGGACGCTCAATGAAATCCTGCCCGAAGCGTTCGCCGTCGTCAAAAACGCCTGCCGCCGGCTCACGGAACGCAAGACCGACATCATCGTACGCGAGCATCCGCTGCCCTGGGAGATGATCCCCTTCGATGTGCAACTCATCGGCGGTTACGGGCTGCACAGCGGGCGCATTGCCGAAATGGCCACCGGCGAAGGCAAAACGCTCGTCGCCACCCTGCCCGTCTATCTCAACGCGCTCACCGGACGCGGCGTGCACGTCGTCACCGTCAACGACTACCTGGCCGCGCGCGACTCCGAATGGATGGGCGCCATTTACAAATTTCTGGGCCTGACCGTCGGTTGCATCCTGCATGACCAGCCGCCCCGGATCCGGCGCGAGCAATACGCCTGCGACATCACCTATGGCACCAACGCCGAATTCGGCTTCGATTATCTCCGCGATAACGGCATGGCCACGCGCAAAGAAGACCAGGTCCAGCGCGGCCATTACTTCGCCATCGTGGACGAGGTGGATTCCATCCTGATTGACGAGGCGCGCACGCCGCTCATCATCAGCGGCCCGTCCGTCCACACGTACGACGAGCAATATGGCCAATGGAAGCCGCTGGTCGAATCGCTCGTTCGCGCGCAGGAACGGCTCTGCGCCCGGTTTTTGTCCGAGGCCGAGGCCCTGATCAAAAAATTAAATCCCACGGACGGCTCGAATGTCACGGACGCCGGGGGGCTGGAACGTGAAATCGGCCTGCTGCTGTTCCGCGTCAAAACCGGCCAGCCCAAATCCGAGGGGCTGATGAAGATTCTGGAAGACCCGGAGCATCTCAAGCTGATGAACCAGGCCGAGTTGGAATTGCACAAAGACCAGAAGAAGGTTGAACTCTACCGGGAGAAGGAGGAGTTGCTTTTCGCCATTGACGAAAAAGGCCACGAGGCCGACCTGACCGAGAAAGGCCGCAATTTTATCAGCCCGAAAGATCCCGAGGCCTTTGTGCTGCCCGACCTCACCACCGCCCTGCACGAGATTGACGCCGGCCCGGAACCCGATGCACGCAAACGCATGGAGGAGAAAACCAAGGTGCAGCAGGACTTCGAATCCAAGGCGCAAAAGATCCACGCCATCTCGCAATTGCTCAAGGCGTACAGCCTCTATCAGCTCGACGTGGAATACGTTATCCAGGAAAACAAGGTCCTCATTGTGGACCAGCACACCGGCCGGCTCATGCCCGGCCGCCGCTGGAGTGACGGCCTGCATCAGGCCGTCGAAGCCAAGGAAGGCGTCGAAATCGAGCGCGAAACCCAGACGCTGGCCACCATTACCATTCAAAACTACTTCCGGCTCTATCAAAAACTGGCCGGCATGACCGGCACGGCCGAAACCGAGGCCTCCGAATTTTTCGACATCTACAAACTCGGTGTCCTCGTCATCCCCACCAACCGTCCCATCGCCCGCAAGGACGCGAATGATGCGGTCTATAAGACCCGGCGGGAAAAATTCAACGCCGTCCTCAACGAAATCAAACAAATCCATGCCCAGGGCCGTCCGATCCTGGTCGGCACCATTTCCGTTGAAGTCAGCGAACAGCTTTCCCGGATGCTCAAGCGCGAAGGCATCATCCATTCCGTGCTCAACGCGAAATACCACCAGCAGGAGGCCGAAATCGTCTCCCACGCCGGCCAGCGCAGCGGGGTAACCATTGCCACCAACATGGCCGGCCGCGGCACGGACATCAAACTCGGCCCCGGCGTACCTGAGGTCGGCGGGTTGCATGTCATGGGCACGGAACGGCACGAGGCGCGGCGCATTGATCGCCAGTTGCGCGGCCGTTGCGCCCGCCAGGGCGACCCCGGCTCTTCACACTTTTTCATCTCGCTGGAAGACGATTTGATGCGGTTGTTCGGTTCCGACCGCATTGGGAAAATGATGGAGAAAATCGGGTTCGAGGAAGGCGATGAACTGACGCATCCGTGGCTGAACCGCTCCATCCAATCGGCGCAAAAACGTGTCGAGCAACACAATTTCCAGATCCGCAAGCGCACGCTCGAATTTGACGACGTGATGAACAAGCAGCGCGAGGTCATCTACGGCTTCCGCAATGAAATCATCAACGGCGAGGACGTGCGCGACCGGCTCATGGACATCATGGAAGAGGTGGTCGTGGACAAGGTCGCTCAATTCACGACGGGAGACTCTGAATTCAGCGAATGGAAGGCGCGGCCGCTGGCCGACTGGGTAAACCTGAATTTCCCCATCGGCCTGCCGGAGGCGGAAATCCTCAAGGCGGCCGATTCCGGCAAGGAACATCCTGTATCCGGCTCGCTGTTCGACGGGCTCAGCCCGGCGCAGTTCGCCGTCTGCAATTTCATCTCCGACAGTGTTCGCAGGGCTTACGACCTCAAAATCAGCTTTGAAAACCCGGAGGCCTTGAAGGAGGTTGAGCGCTTCACCATCCTCAGCGCGATTGACCGGCTGTGGCAGGAGCACCTCTACGAAATGGACAGCCTGCGCTACAGCATTGGCCTGCGCGGTTACGGCCAGCGCGACCCGCTCATCGAATACAAAGCCGAGGCATTCAAGATTTTCGACGAACTCATGGTCAACGTGAAGACCGAGATCTGCCACAACATCTTCCGCAGCGCGTCGTCCATGATGGCATTCGAAAATTTCCTGAAGAATGTTCCGCAACAAACGCTGCATCAGAGCACCAGCGCCTTTGGCGGCGGCGCGGCGGCGGATCCCTCCGGCAAAAAAGCCAGCGACGTCGTCAGCGAAGCCGCGGCAGCCGCGGAAAAAGCCAAGCCCGTCCGCACGGGCCCGAAAGTCGGCCGCAACGACCCCTGCCCCTGCGGCAGCGGCAAGAAATACAAGCAGTGCTGCGGCCGGTAATTGAAACGGACGCCCTGGTTTGATCCTGAGGCGTTGGCCTATCACCCGTTCCATTTATTAGAGGCGTCCGCTCTCCTTTGGGCGAAGGTTTCCTTGCTTTTCAAGTTTTGCATGGCCTCTAATTCAAATGCTGATTAATCTGAGCTCGGCATGGCTACACGGATCACACGACTCGAGACCTGGTCGAAGCCGTCTTTGATGGCGTTATGCCTTGGGATCGTGATCGCGATCGGGTTTGTGGATTATCTGGCCGGTTACGAAACCTTTTTCTTCATTTTTTACCTGCTCGCGGTGTTTCTGGCTGTGTGGTTTGTCGGCGGTTCCTTTGGGGGACTGATCTCAGCGTTGAGCGTGATCGCCTGGATTTTCACCGACTTCATCGCCGGAGTGCGCTACTCCGGTTACTTTGTTCCAATCTGGAACGCGACGATCATGTTCGTGTTCTACCTGGTCGTGGTCGTGCTGCTGGGCAGACTGCGAACCACGCACAAGGAATTGGAAGAGCGGGTAAGTCAGCGAACCGCCACGTTGACCAAGGAAATCCAGGAGCGAACCCGATTGCAAAAGGAACTTCTGGAAACCAGCGAGCGGGTGGCGCGTCGGATTGGCTACGATCTGCACGACGGTTTATGCCAGCATCTGACCGGCACGGCGCTGGCCGGCCAGCTCCTGGGTCAAAGATTGGCCAACCAGTCACTGCCGGAAGAGGCAGAGGCTGATCGGGTGGTGGAATTGATCGAAGAAGCCATCGAGCTTACCCGCACCTTGGCGCGAAGTCTTCATCCCATTGAAATCCAAGCCGGTCAGCTCGCGGATAATCTCCAGGAACTCGCGGCCGGTACCAGTGAGCGATTCAAGGTGTCCTGCCAGTTTGAATGTAACCAAAACACACTGCTGTCTGGCATGAATAACGCAAATATCGCCACCCATTTGTATCGGATCGCACAGGAGGCCATCACCAATGCGATCCGGCATGGAAAAGCCAGACATATCAATATCCGCCTTGATTCCACCGGCCATGAAATCGTTTTCACCGTCATTGATGACGGCCTGGGGCTGCCTGAAAATGCCCGTAATGGCGATGGGTTGGGATTGCGCATCATGGCCTACCGCGCCAGCATGATTGGTGCAACCTTTGGCATCGAACGTCTGTCTTGCTTACCAGGCACACGGGTCACCTGCGCACTGGTGATCAACGGCGAGCCGGGAGAAAAAGAGCATGTCACAAAAAGTCAAACTGGTGTTGGTGGATGATCACCCGCTGGTCCGCGAGGGGTTGGTAAATTTGATCGCCCAAGAGGCGGATCTCCAAATCTGCGGTGAAGCCAGCAATGAGCCGCAAGCATTGGAAATCATTCGGACTGTCCAGCCTCGGGTCGCCATTGTGGATATTTCGCTTGAAAATGGGTCAGGCATCGAATTAATCAAAAGCATCAAGGACCTGTTCCCGGCTGTGACGGTGCTGGTGCTTTCCATGCATGACGAAGCGCTTTATGCCGAACGCGCCCTGCGGGCCGGAGCCCGCGGCTATATTATGAAACGCGAAGCGGCCAAAAAAGTCATTCAGGCCATTCGCTGCGTGCTGGCCGGACAATTTTACGTCAGCGACAAAATTGCCGCCTTGATGGCCGAAAGATTCGTGGAAGGCCGGCCGGCCGAAATCGTTTCGCCCATTGAACAATTAAGCAATCGTGAACTGGAAGTATTTCAATTGCTCGGCCTCGGTCACAACACACGGCAGATCGCCGACCACCTACACGTTGGTTTTAAAACCGTCCAGGCTTACAGCGCCCGCATCAAGGAAAAACTCAAGCTGGCCAACGCCACCGAACTTTTGCGCGCAGCCATCCGCTGGAACGAAAGCCAGCAGACCAGATGAACCCGTTTGTGTGTAGGATTTCACCCTACAAAAAGTACCGACTATACTCTACAGACTTTCTTCACCCCGGCACTAGTATGGTCATCGGGCTGCTTTTACCATGCCAGTTGCGGTTGCGACAGGCAGTTGAGTGAACACAAAATGTCATCAGTATAACCCGCCTGTTATCTTGTTCACGCCGCGATTAAAGGAGAGAAGTGAAATAAAATATGAAAAACATTAAAACCATCCGCAAGGCAGGTTTCACCTTGGTGGAAATCATGATTGTCGTGGCCATTATCGGCCTTCTGGCGGCCATCGCCATTCCCAACTTCGTGAAAGCCCGCGCCACCTCGCAAGCCAATGCTTGCATCAATAACCTGCGCCAGATTGATGCCGCAGCCCAGGAATGGGCGCTGGAACAGGGTAAAACCACCGGCACCGCCATCACCTTGAACACGGACTTGACGCCTTACATCAAGCTGAATTCTGCTGGCAGCATTCCGCCTTGTCCGGCGGGCGGCTCCTATACGATCACCTCGGTGGGCGCGTCCCCGAGTTGCTCGTTGAGCGCGACGGTCACACCGGCTCACATTCTGCCGTAACCAGTACGTTTGATTCAAAGGCCCGGAGCTTTCGCTTCGGGCCTTTTTATCGGGAGGCGAGGCGACAGATGAGATTAACAACTGTGGTTCACCCGGCGAACGGTCCCGTTGGGATGCCAGGGGGAATATCCTGGCAGCAAGGTTCCAGTTCAAAAACAAGCCTTGCCGGCGGCAGGACCTCTGCTATATTGCAAACACTTTGCAACACGTAACGTCCAGGTTGAATCGCTCGCGCCGGCCGGTGCTCGCCGTTTTGCTGGTCGGTTTGGTGTTGCTGCTGAACGCGATGGCGGCGGTGCCCGCTCTGCATGAACTGATCCACCAGGATGCGGGCAAGACCGATCACCAATGCGCCGTCACCGTGTTTGCGCATGGGCAGGTGGAATCGGCGGCTGGTGATGTTCCGGTGGCCCTGCCAGTGACTTCGGTTGAAATCACTCCGCATCTGGAATTTTCCCTTCACAGCACGGCCATTGAAAATCTTCCCCCCGGTCGCGCTCCTCCCTCTTTCTGCATTGCTTCCTAATTCCTGTCGGCTTTGGACAAGTGTGAGGTGTCTTGTCCGAAGGCGTTTATCCTAAAACCAAATCTTTGTACTGCCGTGTGGCAGCTCGCAAAGTGCGAATCCTCAAAAAATTCGCCGGTTGGTTTAAAATTTAACGAATTCAGGCTTATGAAAATTTATGCAGAGAAAAAATATGGAAATTGCAGAGTATGTTGGGCGGTGATTTTGTCGTTGGCGCTCTCCTGTGGCAGCTTGGCGTTGGCACAGACAAATAGCGCGGTACCGACAAACGTTGTGTCCTCGGAAAGTTCCACAAGTGTCGTGTCCACGGGAAGTCCTACACATGCTGTGGCTTCAGGCAACTCAACCAATGTCACCCAACTGGGTGATGTCACCGTGGTCGGGAAATTGGACCAAGCGAGAAACCTGATCCTGCCGGACCTGGGCGCAACAGCTTACTCGATTAGCAAGGAGCAAATCACGGCCGGATCGCAGGGCGGCAACGCGCCGATGAATGAAGTGATCCTGCGCGCACCGGGTGTGGCGCAGGATTCGTCGGCGAACGGAGACCTGCACGTCCGGGGCGAACACGCGAACCTGCAATACCGTATCAACGACGTACTGTTGCCCGAAGGCATCACCGGTTTCGGGCTGGAACTCGACCCGAGGTTTGTAGATTCAATGCAACTCATCACCGGCTCGCTGCCCGCGCAATACGGTTTCCGCACCGCGGGTGTCGTGGACATCAAAACCAAAGGCGGCGCATTTGATTCGGGTGGTGAAGTGTCTATGTACGGCGGCAGTTATGACACGGTCAGGCCAAGCTTTGAACTGGGTGGTTCGCAGGGAAAATGGAATTACTTCTGGGACGGCAGCTACGACAACAACAATCTTGGCATTGAAAATCCCACGTCCAGCCAGACGGCCATCCATGACAACACGGAGCAATACAAATCGTTCCTGTATTCGTCTTACATTCTTAGCGACAGCAGCCGGGTCAGTGTGATGGGCAGCGCATCCTACAGTGATTTTGAAGTTCCCAACACGCCGGGGTTGCAAAACGATCCCGCCAACTTCTCCGCACCGGGTGGTAATCCGTGGGTGCCAGGAACTTTCAATTCCAGCAGCCTGGATGAAAATCAAAACGAGCAGAATTATTACGGCGTCATTGCCTATCAAAAATCGGCCGGTGATTTTAATGCACAGGTCGCGGCGTATGGCCGGAACAGCAGTGTGCATTTCATGCCCGATCCAACCGGAGATTTGTTCTTCAATGGCGTGGCCAGCGACGTGGACCGGAACCTCTATTCCGGCGGGTTGCAGGCCGATGCCAGTTATCAGCTCGGTGACAAGCATACCATTCGCGGTGGCGCGATGTTGCTGGATGAATATCTGTCCTCTGACGCAACCACGACGGCCGTCTTGATGGACAGCACCGATCCGTCCAGTTTCAATCCGCAGCCGGGTTCCCCGACGACAACCATCGTTCAAAACACCGTGTCTCACGCGTTGTTTGCCGGCGTCTATTTGCAAGACGAATGGAAACTCACACCACAACTCACATTTAACTACGGCACTCGCTTTGACCTGTATGCGTCTTCATTTGACCACGAAAACCAGGTCAGCCCGCGCGCCAACCTCATCTATCAACCCACGGATGCTACAACGTTGCATGCGGGATACTCCCGCTATTTCACGCCACCGCCGCTGGAAAATGTGCCCGTGGGAAACGTGGCGGCATTCGACGGCACGGCGAATGAATCTCCCTCCGGCCCGAACGCGCCAGCCAGCCCGGGCAGGTCTGAGCGCGCGAATTATTTCGACGTCGGCATCAGCCAGAAGGTGGCAAAGGGGCTGCAAGTGGGCGTGGACGGTTACTATAAATACGCCAAGGAACAACTCGACGACGGGTTGTTTGGCCAGACACTCATCCCCTCATCCTTCAACTACAGCCGGGGCAAAGTTTATGGCGTGGAATTCACGGGGACTTACACAACCGGTGGTTTCTCCACCTACGCCAATGTCGCTTACTCGGTGGCGCAGGGTGAAAACTGGAGTTCGTCCCAATTCCTGTTCGACCCGACCTCCCGGGCGTATGTCCAGAATCATTATATCTATCTGGACCATGATCAGCGGGTCACCGGCTCCTTCGGCACATCGTATCTATGGAAGGAATCTGCCCGTGCCAGCACGCGGGTTTATGTGGACGCCCTCTATGGCAGTGGGTTGAGAACCGATGGCGGAACAATACCCGGCTCAAGCCCTCCCGCCCCGATTCCGAACGGCGGTAGCGTTCCGGCTTACTACTCCGTGAACATCGGCGCGGCGCAAAGCTTCGTAATTCACAACAAGCAAATCCTGACTGCGCGGCTCGATGTCGTAAACGTGACTGACAACAGTTATGAGCTGCGCGATGGCTCTGGCGTAGGCGTCAATGCCGCCCAATTTGGTGCACGAATTGGGTTCTTCGGCTCCATCAGCTACAAGTTCTGAACGGCGGCACGTGATGAATACCATGGATACAAATCGAACAACACCCGTTTACGAGTTGAAAGATGAGTTGGCCCGGTATTGCCTGCCGGCGGCAAACCAGGACTCCAATCTCAAGCTCGCCTGGGTAAATTCGATTTGCATCCTCTTTCTGTTCATCGGGATTCTCGGGGCGCGGCGCGGCATCATAGCGATCAAAACGGTCCCGCCCATCCGGGAAGAAGTTCCCGTCCTCGTCCAGCCGGCGGTGTTGCCCCCGCAGGCAATCGCCCAAAAGCCGGTGCCAGCGGAACAAAACAATCAGCCGCGCGTCCTTGTCGCCCTGCCAAACGCGCCGAACGTCAACTTTGGCATTCCGACCGTTGGCACGCTCGTTGTGCCGGCCACGCTCGCCTCCCCGCCGCAGCCAGCCCCCGTGCGTATCGGTTCGCTCTTCAACACTGGCGCAGGCGGCGAACGGCCTGAACCGCCTTATCCTCCCATCGCTCTGCAAACGGGTGAGCAAGGCACAGTTGTTCTTGTGTTAAGCGGCGATGAGGCAGGCAATGTCGTTTCCGTTGACCTGAAGGAATCATCTGGCTTCCCCGTTCTCGACCACGCCACTGTGGACTATGTCAAACATCACTGGCGGCTTCCCGCCGGCGCCGGCAACCGGATTTTCCAGACCAGCATCACCTACAAACTGCAATTGAACTGAAACCAAACAAAAATATGCTCGCAAACATCGCTCTCCAATTCTTCCTCAAAGGCGGCCCCGTCATGTGGCCGATCCTCGTCTGCACCATCGTTGCCGTCGCTGTCGTCGGCGAACGCACCTTCTGGTGGTGGCGCGAAAGCCAGAAACGGGACCCGCAAAAAATGGAGCAGTTGCTGGCCGCATTGGAAAATTCCGACGTGACCGCCACCAGGCAAATCGCCACCGGCTCGGACGACCCCATCATCCGCGTGATCCATCACGGCCTCAACCACATCGGCCATGCTCACGGCTCGTTGCTCGGTGCCTTGCAACTAGCTGCCGGCGTTGAACTCAAACGCGCCGGACGGTTCCTGATGGTGATGGACACGCTGGTTACATTGGCCCCGTTACTGGGCCTTCTCGGCACCGTCACTGGTCTGATGCGGGCCTTTCTCAACATCGGTAATGCGGAACTGTCCGTGACAGCGGTCACCGGCGGTATTGGCGAAGCGCTGATTGCCACCGCTTGCGGACTGGCCATCGCCATCTTCTCGCTGATTCCGTTCAATTATTTCTCCGCCAAGGTGGCCCAATTACAGTTCGATCTGGAAACGGCGGCGACAAACGTCGAAGTGATGGTTGGTGGTGGCGGCAAAACGGTCGATACCGTCCATTTGCACAAGCCGGAGTCACCGGGCCAGGCCACCAGCCACTAAATATTTTTGCCGATGAAGATTTCTTCACCTATCCCGAAACGCCATTCGCGGATTGTCATCATTCCGCTGATTGACATCATGTTTTTCCTGCTCGCGTCGTTCATGATGATGGCCCTGGAGATGAGCAAAACGGAGAACATCAAGGTCAACCTGCCGCCCGCTTCGCAGTCGCGGCAGGATTTCCGGCCGAACATGGTCAACATCGCCGTGGACAAATCCGGCGCAGTCTGGCTGGAAAAAAAAGAGGTTTCGCTGGCCGACCTTGGCCTCACCTTGAGCAACCGCTTCCGCGCCAACCCCGATCTGCCGATTTATATCAGCGGCGACCGCGACACGCTGCACGGCGACATGGTAAAGGTGTATCAAACCGTCCGCGCGGTCGGCATCCAAAAGGTTTCGTTCATGACCGACAGCCGGCAAAGCCCGACGACACCATGAAAATCCGCACGCCCATCCCGGAAAAAAAGTCGCGGCTGGAAATCATTCCACTGATTGACATCATGTTCTTCCTGCTCGCGTCGTTCATGATGGTCTGCTTGCAGATGCAGATTGTCCGCACGGTCAAATCCAATCTGCCCACCGCCACGCTTGCCACTCCCACCAAGAAGCCCGATATCGTGAATCTCACCGTGAACCAGGACGGCCAGGTTTCCGCGGACGACAAACCAATCGCCTTCCCCGAATTGTTCACCATGCTTACGAACCGTTACAGCCTGAACACCAATCTGCCGGTTTACATCACCGGCGCGCACGACGCCACGCACGGCTCGGTGGTGTTCGTGCTCGATCTGGTGAAACGCGCCGGCGTCCAGCACGTGGCCATCGCCGTCAGTGCGGCTCCCAATCATCCTTGAAATTACCATGAAGAACTTCCAACAAAATCTCTTGATCATCCTCGCTCTGGCGCTCTGTGGCCTTTGCGCCTGGCAATGGTACGAGCAAACCGTTCAACGCGCCGAAATTCAGACCCTCAACCGGATCGTTTATGACCGTGACGCCGCCATTCAGGGTTACACCAACTCCATCGCCATGCTGAATCATCAGGTTAACCAGATGGACACACGCATTACCGAAATCAAGGCCGTCGCCGCGACCAACGAACAGCTGGCTATTTCACAAAAGGCTGAAATCGTGCAATTGCAATTTGCCAATGAAACTGCCACCAACGAAATCGTGCAATACAAAGCCGCCGTGGACGCGCTGGAAGCGAAACTGAAGGAAGCCTATGCCGGCATTGACAAGCAGAATGGAGCCATCTCCAACCTCGTCGCCCAGCGCAACGACCTCGTACAGAAATACAACGACGAAGCAAAAGACCGGAACGACGTTGTTGCCAAATACAACGAACTGTTAAAACAGGTCCAATCCAGCGGCAAACCGCCGGACAAATAACAACAACGATTGGGGAAGTCGGGTGTTTCTTGGTTTCTGGTTCGCCTGCCAGTGGGACTGGCCGGTCGGCCCCACGGACGTGGTCTTGTTGGGAATCATTGATGCACTTGGTTTTGACGTGAAAAAACCGCGCGCATCTTCCGCCTCCGATCGCCGGCCGGACTTTATTCGACCCGTGTATTTACAACTGTAAAGATTACGCTTGACATTTGTAGAGATGGCGGGCAAAGTCGCGCCATGCCCAAACCTACGATCGAATTGACGGGGTCGGAATGGACCATCATCAAAGCCGTCTGGGACCACGAACCCTGCGCGGCGCCGGTAATCCAGGAAAAACTTCATCCGCAGACTGCCTGGACCTATTCCACGGTGCGCACGCTCATGGACCGCATGGTCGCCAAGGGCCTGCTGGCCGCGGAAAAAGTCCGCAACCTCACGCTCTACCGTTCCGTCGTCACCCGGGAACAGGCACAACGCGGCGAATTGTTCTACGCTCTCAAGCACGCCTTCAATGGTGCGCTTACCCCGATGGTCCAATGCCTCCTCGACACCCATAATCTGAGCGCGGATGAACTGGTGAAATTGGAGTCTTTGATTAAAGCGAAGAAAAAGACGGCCAAAAAATGAATGCGCTCATCGAAACCCTGAATCGCTTTGGCACCAGCGCGCTCCATTTTGCGTGGCCGATGTTGTGGCAATCGAGCGTTCTCATTGTCGTCCTGTTTGCCGCCGATTTTGCCCTGCGCCGGCGGGTCCGCGCTGCCGTGCGTTATGCGCTCTGGCTGGTGCTGCTGGTGAAACTGTTGTTGCCGCCTTCGCTGGCGCTGCCCACCGGGGTCGCTTGGTGGCTATTCCCGTCAGTCCCCGCACCCGCCCGGCCGCAAGCGACCCAATGGGTTGTCAACTATGCAGCCGACTCACAGCCCGCCCTCCCGTTACAACCTTTGGCGGCCTTGACTCCGCCACCACGAACGCCGTTGTCGGCGGCAGCCTGGGCAATGATTGCCTGGAGCGCCGTCAGCGCCGGCTTGTCGGTTTGGTTGCTGCTGCGCTGGCGACAGATGGCCGACGACGTGAAACAAGCCCTGCCGGTGCCGGCGTGGCTAAGAGAATTGTTTGACGCGGCAAAAGATTCGACCGGCCTGCGCCGCACCGTGCGATTGCAGTTGACGAATCAAGACATGTCCCCGGCGGTTTGCGGATTGTTCCGGCCGGTGATTCTGCTGCCGCAATCACTGGCGCAACAGCTTCCGCCGCCCCAGGCGCGGGCGGTATTGCTGCATGAATTGACCCACCTTCGTCGGGGGGACGTCTGGATGAATTGCGCCCAGGCGTTGGGGCAGATTGTCTATTGGTGGCATCCCCTGCTCTGGCTCGCCAACGCCCGCATCCGCCGCGTCCGCGAAGAGGCGGTGGACGATGCGGTCATGCTGGCATTGCCGGACGCCGCCGAGACTTACGCCCCCACGTTGCTGGAAGTGGCCAAGTTGGCTTTCCACCGGCCGCTAGCGAGTCTGGGTCTGGTAGGCATTCTCGAATCCCGCAGTGCGTTGCGACAACGGATCGAGCGGCTGGTGGATTTTCATCCGCCGCGCCGGGCTGGGCTTACCCTTGCCTCCTTGCTGGGAATCGTTGCCTTTACCGCCCTGGCGGTCCCGATGGGCGAAGCGCCGGAAGGAGCAAACGTACCGTCCGGTTCCAACGAGTCAAAAACCCTCACCGTGAAGGTCGATCCGGATGTCTTTATCAGCAATGTGCAGGCACAGGCGGCCGCAAACCTGCATGCCACCAATGATGATTACACCGATATTCTCCTGGATATTTTGCGGGGCGAAGGTGTTGATTGCGCTCCTCCCCATGGCATCGCGTTCAACACCCAAACCGGAGAGATCACCACGCAGAACACCCCGGAAGCTCTGGATATTTTTCGCCAGGTCATCGAGCAATTAAACCGTCCAGACGGGAAAAGCGCGCTCCCCCTGGGGTTTTCACCGTTTCATCGAAAAGACGTTCTCATCACAGCTCAATTCTACCAGCTGGCAACCGCGGATTTCAAAAATCTGGTTCAAGGGTTGGACGCCTATAACGACCAGCACGGGGGCGCCAGCTGGTGGTCGGTGGCGCCGGATCATTTCAAAGAATTTAACGAAAATATCAAGTCACGCGGCTTGCGGCCCTTCAATTCACCGCGTATCCAAACCGGACATGGCATAACGGCTTCGCTTTACATCGGCAACCGCACCAACAGCGTTACCCTGGACTGCCGGCCTTTCATCGGTGACGGGGCGGTTGACCTGACGGTACGAGCGAGCACGACGGGCCGGTTCTCTGACAATCCCGCGGGTGACTGGCCCACGACGGAGGGCATGACCAATTGCGCCTTCAACGCCTCCGTCTCGGCGGAAGACCAGGGCGGCATCGTGCTGCGCGCAGAAAACCCGGAGGGCCCGGCAGCCAACAACCTGGTGGTGATCCTCGGCGTCCAAATAGTCACGAACTATCCGCCTCCGGCAAAAACCGGCGAAAGATTGGAGGGAATCATTGCCCGGACACAAAAACCGTCCGGAACAGTTATGGGAATAACCGGAGTCGTGCCAGTTGCAAGCGAGCAGGCGTCGCTGCCGGCTCCCGATGTAAGCACCGATGCGGCGGCAACAAGCCCTCACGTTTCGCCCAACCTTTACACCCGCGCTTTCATGATTACCTCCAGCCCGGGCCTGGTCAACTTGCGTAAAAAGGCAGGCCTCACCAGGTCCAGCACCCCGGATGAATATCTGCGCGGCTTTTCGAAACTGCTTTCCGCTTCCGGAACCACCCTGCCGCCGACCAGCATCTGGTCCAAACAAAACGGGCCGTTGCTGGTTCGGGGCACACCGCAACAACTGGACGCGGTTGAGCAAATGGTCCTGGAATTGAACGGCCTTCCGCCCCGGAAGACCGGGGAGGCTGCCAGCGCTGGAACCATCATGGATAACGCCAGCCCAACCGCTGCCGAAGCTGGCAACCCGACCAGTCTCTCCACCCGCACCTTCAAGATTGATCCTGACACCTTGTTTCAAGGCTTGAAAAGCGTGACGCCACCGAGTTTCGGTTCAACCGATATCAATCTGGCCGCCAAACAACTTTTTACAGCCTTGGGTTTGAATTTAAATCCGCCCAAGAGCGTTTTCTTCAATGACAAGCTGGGAACTTTGTTCGTGCGGGCGACCGAGCAGGATTTGGATGTGGTGGAAAAAACGGTGCAGGTGCTCAACTCTGTTCCGTCGCAAATCCACATCAAGGTCAGGTTCATCGAGACGCCGAAAGAAATGACCGCCAGCTTGGGAGCAGATTTAATTCCGACAAGCATTACCAATCTTGTCGGCATTTTGAGCGGCCCCAATCTCCAGCGGATACTCCCCACCTTGGAGCAACGCAAAGGGTTCGAAGAACTGGCCGAACCAGAAGTGACGACCACCAGCGGCCGGCAAACCCAGATGCGGGCGACCGTCATTTTAACCATCATAACCAATATCGTCTTCCAGGAAACGTCAACCAATGCAGCCATCACACCCGTTCAGCAACAGGTGGAAGTCGGCCCCACTCTGGACGTGATACCGGTTGTTATGTCCGACGGGTATACCCTCGATTTGAAGCTCATCGCATCACTAACAGAATTCTTGGGCTATGACAAACCAGCAACCAACTCAACTCCGGTTGTTACCTCGAAAGGAGAAATCGTTAATGTGCCAAATATTCTCCCCAAGTTTGGGGTTCGCCAAGCCGAGATACACGTGAAATTGTGGGACGGGCAGACCGTTGTCCTTGGTGGAATGGTTAACTCGCAGATTCAACAGGTGAAGACCAAGGTTCCGCTATCGGGTGATTTGTCATTGGCCGGGCAAATGTTTCGAAGCGCATCCAGGACCGAGATAGGAAAAAACCTGCTGGTCTTTGTGACGGTCAATATTGTGGATCCGGCGGGCAACCGGGTACACAACGACGATGAAATGCCTTTTGCCGGAAACAGTATTCCGCCGCAGGATTACCCTTAGATCAACGGTTACCCATCACCGTGAGCACGATGCCCACGAGGATGCCGATCACGGCGGGAATCTTTTTCCATCCGTTCAGTTCGCCGAACAACAATAGCCCGCCCGCGAAAGCCACCAGCGTGCTGCCGCGACGCAGGCTCATCACCACCGACACCAGCGAATCAGGATCGCGCAGGGCGGTAAAATAAATGTAATCGGCCACCAGCAGCGAAAAGGCGATGAACGGGATGCTCCAGCGCCAGTGAAATACTTTCCGCGACCACCAGCGTCGCTTCCAGCCGATGGCGAACGGCGTGAAAAACAACACCAGGTAAACCGAGAACCACGCCTGCACCGTCGGCACCGAGAAATGCGCCCGACCCAGCAGGTATTTGTCATACAGCGAACTCACCGCGCCCAGCAGCGTCCCGGCCACCAGGAACCAGACCCATTTGTTGCGATGGAAATGCACCCCTTCCAATCGCCCGGCAAACGAAAGTCCCACGAACGACGCCAGCGTCGTCAGCACCCCGATGGTTTCCAGCGCCGTCGGCCGCTCACCCAGAATCAGAATGGCGCCAAACAATGTCCATAACGGGCTGGTCGCGCGGATGGGCGAGCCCAGCGACAGCGGGAGATGTTTGAGCGCAAAATAGGTAAAAATCCATGAGGCGGCGACGATGACTGATTTGAGCACCAGTTGCAGATGCTGCACCCAGGTGAGCGGGTCCGGAACCAACGCTGCCGGCAAGGTGCCCGGATGAACCGCCTGCCCCACCAGCAACACCAGCCACACCGCCGCGCCGCTCAAGCTGCTGAAAAACAGGACCGGCAAGACGGCGTTGTCCCGCACGGCGTGCTTGGTGCAAAGCTCATAAACGCCGAGGAACAAGGCCGACAACAAACTGGCAGCAATCCAGTGCATGAAATCAGGTAAAAATACGACGGGCGAACCAACTGTGGCCCGCCCGTCGAGCTGACTCTTAATTTGAGTCGTCAGAGCTTACCTGCTGGCACTGCGGTTGTCACCACACTGCGAACAGTTGATCTCCGTCCCGCCCTGCGGTTTGTACTTGTTATTTCGGATTGATAAGGTTAAAAACTCCTAATTATTAGCGATTGCACGTCGCTCAGAAGCGTCAGTCGCCGCCAGGGTCAGAAGGGAGGCATCACGAAGCGTAAACCGATCTAAACTGCCAATGCCATGAAAGTAATTATGAATTCACTGTCAAACCGCCTGCGCTCCTTCGGTCTGCTTCTGCTCCTCATCTGCCTTTTTACCACGCCGTCTGCTCGCGCCGGGCTGACCGTGGACGTGCATCTGTATCAGGACCAGTATGGCTACTATTTTTATCCCTGGTTGAACACGAACACGACGCCCCCGGCCTTCCCCGTCGGGGATTATGAGGTTGCTTCGTGGGAGATTCCGACCAACGGTTCCCATCTGTTCTTCCACGCCACCGCCACCAGTTTCGATTACACCACCGGGGGCGGCAATTATTACCACGATTTTAATGCCTTCCTGTACGGCATCACCAACCAGCCGTGGTCCATCTGGGTCACCAATGCCACGGCGACCAATCACTTCAAATTCAAGATTTCGGTCACTGGCCTCACGAGCAATGTCTTTGGCGCGTACGCAGCGGTCAGGTATCCAGCCAATAACCAGCAATACATCAGCGACCTGCCCCAGTTCACCTGGACCGGCCCCACCAATTGGGCCGCGGCGGTTCAAGTTTCGGATTATTGGATTGATACGAACGGGTATTATAATTACGTCGATTCCACCACGCTTGTTCCTGGCGCCACCAATTGGACTCCGTCGGTCCTGCTGCCGAACGGGACCAATAACTTTACGGTGGACTATGATAGCAATCTCACCGCGACCGTAGTCGCTGCCATCCCGACAAACATAATCGGAGGTGCAGCGATTTCCGGCTGGATTTCCACCGCCCAGATGGAAACCAGCCAGGGCATCCAATTCATCGTCGGCCAGCCGGTCACTCCCCTGGATGCTTACCTGGTGGCCCGCTACGACTTTGAAGCCACGAATTCACCCGGCTCGGACAGTTCAGGTAATGGCAACGATCCGGACTGCACCACCGTTATCGGACTCACGAATGACGTGCCCAGCACCGATGCCGCGGTCGGGACTTACGCCCGGCAATACTTTGGCAACACCTCCTTCTGTTTTACCCAGTACGATCCCGCCTATCTCAACCTGTCGAATGCGTTGTCCGGAAATTTCTCCGTGACCGCCTGGGTCAAAACTACCAATTCCGTCGATGCCGACTACGCCAACGCTTATTTCGGCGCTCCCGTTTTCTTTGCCGCCGCCGACTACAACAACCATTGCACCGTCCCCCTGTCCATCACCGGCGACAAGGCAGCTTTTACCATCGTGGCCTCCGATGGACCAGGAACGGTCACCCTGCACTCGACGACCTCGGTCAACGATGGCAAATACCATTTTCTCGCCGCGACGCGCGAGCAATCCACCGGTTTGATGCGTCTTTATGTGGATGGAAACCTGGAAGCGACGGGTACCGGCATCACAGACCCGGTCATCACGGAGGGATACATCTCCGTCGCCGGGGGTTATTATCAATACATCGGGCTCGTGGATGACGTGCGGGTTTATTCGACCAACCTGTCGTCCGCGGATGTGGCCGGCCTGGCTTCCAGCGGCAACCTTCCCACTCTGGCCTCGGCCATCGGCGCCACCAATCTGATTGTGACCACCAGCGGGGACGCGAACTGGTTCATTGAAACCACCAACACCTACAATGGCTCGCCGTCCGCCGCACAAAGCGGCGTCATCAGCGGCTACCAGGTGAGCACCCTTTCCGCCACGGTCACCGGCCCGGGAACGCTCACCTTTTATTGGTCAACGGTGGATAATGATCCGAACCAGAGCCTCGACTACGAATTTTCCATTGATGATCCTTTCACCAATGACATCGCTGATCTCTATGGTGGTGGCAACGACTGGCAATCCATTGAAGCGTTCACCGGCGGCAACCCGATCATCATTCCACCGGGACAGCATACATTGCAGTGGACGGTTTTTGCCAATTACGACGCCGACCCGTTTCAGGCCGGTTTTCTGGACCGGGTCGTGTTCAGTCCGCCGGATGCCGGCCCGGTGTCGGCGGATATCACCTTGAACATTTACCGGGAACAGGACCCGGACTCGGGCGATATCTACATTCTTTTCCCCGGGTTCAATTCCGTCATCCCGGCCGGCGCCGGCACCGTTACCAACCGCGTGCAATCGCCCAACAACTTTTTCAGCAGCCAGGCTGACCAGGGCGGCGGCGGTTCAAGCTCGTATATCCTGAATTCCCTGGACACGGTGCTCAACGAATGTACGAATGGCCTTTGGAGCCTGTACATTAACTATGGCCAGCCGGGCCAACGCCAGTTCCAGTTCAGCGTCGGCATCAACGGGTTGACCACCAACCTGCTTCCCGTTGTCCACATCATCACGCCCACCAACGGGGCCAACGGCATCTCGTCGGGCGCCACCGTCCAATGGCTCGGACCGACGAATTATTCCTCGTTGAATGTTTCCCGGTACAATACTACCAACTTCGGCGACTATACGTACGCCTTTCTGCCGATCAACGCGACCGGTTGGTCGCCCGGCTTTGACGCCGGGACGAACCGGTTGGATGTAAACTATGTCTCCAACAATTTCCCGAATGTGTCATTCAGTATTCCAGTGGACTCCGCGGATTCGCAAACGGTTGCCGGTTGGGCCGCAAACGCAAATCTGTATTCAACCGCCGGATCCGTCTTCGTGGTCACCACCGCCCCCCCACACGTCACCCTGCTCAATTCGCACATCAACGGCACAAACTTCCTGTTCTCCTTCCAGTCACAGACTGGATTTACCAACACCGTCCAATACCGAACGAACCTGATTTTGGGCAACTGGCAGACTTATTCGAATGTCGCCGGTGATGGCACCTTGAAGACCATGATCATCCCGTTCTCCGCCTTCAATCCGTCCCGGCAAGGCTTCATTCGTGTCTCGACCCACTAGAGCATTTTCAGTCACTTTGTAGCCGTATGAAACAATTAATCTGCTTTGTTTTCGGGCGTTTCTTGTGATTTTGAAGGCCACAGTTTTAATTAAACCGCTCTAAGGAAACAGGCCACAACTGGAAATGAGAACGGTTTCGGGCATCACCGAAGCGCCATTTTCAACTCAATCCACTCACATGTTCGCAATGATGTTATCGCCGAACTGCGAACATTTGATCTCGGTTGCGGCGTCCATCTGACGCGCAAAATCATAGGTGACGCGTTTGGTGCCAATCGCTCCGTTCAACCCTTTCAAAATCAAATCCGCCGCCTCCGTCCAGCCCAAGTAGCGTAACATCATTTCGCCGCTCAACACGACCGAACCCGGATTGACGACGTCCTTGTTCGCGTATTTCGGCGCGGTGCCGTGCGTCGCCTCGAAAATGGCGTGGCCGGAGATGTAATTAATGTTGCCGCCCGGCGCAATGCCGATACCACCCACCTGGGCAGCAAGAGCGTCGCTCAGGTAATCGCCGTTCAGGTTCAGCGTGGCAATCACGTCGAAATCCGTCGGACGCGTGAGCACCTGCTGAAGGGTGATATCGGCAATGGAATCCTTGATGACAAGGCCGGCGCCGGGTTTGCCTTCGGGAATTTTGCACCAGGGGCCGCCGTCGATCTCTTCGGCGCCGAAAAACTTCTTCGCCACCTCGTAACCCCAATCACGAAAGGCGCCTTCGGTGAATTTCATGATGTTGCCCTTGTGAACGAGCGTGACGCTCTTGCGCTTGAACTTGATGGCATAGCCGATGGCGCTATGAATGAGGCGGACGCTGCCGCTGTAACTCACGGGTTTGATGCCGATGCCGACCTTCACGTCACTCGGAAAATCCTTGGCCCCGACGGATTTCCAGAATTCCTCGGCGGCGGGCCGGGTGCCAAACCGGATTTTTTTAAAATCCTTCGGAAATTCCTTGGCAATAAAGTCCAGGGCCTTTTGCGCTTCCGGCGTGCCGCTGGCGAATTCGATGCCGGCATAAATATCCTCGGTATTTTCCCGGAAGATGACCATGTCCACCTTTTCCGGGTGCTTCACGGGAGACGGGACGCCGGTAAACCATTGCACGGGACGGAGGCAGACGTAGAGATCAAGCATCTGGCGCAGCGCGACGTTGAGCGAGCGGATGCCGCCGCCAACGGGCGTGGTGAGCGGGCCCTTGATGCCGACGAGATATTCCTTGAACGCCTCGACGGTGTCGTCCGGCAGCCAGTTGTCGAATTTGTTCTTGGCGGCCTCGCCGGCAAACACTTCAAACCAGGAGATTTTGCGTTTGCCGCCATAGGCCTTTTGTACCGCCGCGTCGAACACGCGCACACTGGCAGCCCAGATGTCCGGACCGGTGCCGTCGCCACGGATGAACGGGAGGATGGGATTTTCCGGAACGGCAAGCTTGCCGTTCTGGATCAAAATTTTTCCGCCCGCAGGCGGGGTCACGTCCTTGTAAGCCATAATGCGATTTTGAATTTACTGTTTCTAACCTTCGTGCGGAAAGGAAACCGCCGAATGCGCAAGAAATCAAGGAAAGAGTGGTATTCCTCCGGCAGCATCCTTGCCCCACTCCCGGGAGGGGGCGATGCCAATCATGCCACTTCAACCAGTCTCGGCGTCATGGTGGCCGCAGCGTCGGCAAACTGGGCTTTCACCCGGGACACGGTGTTTTCGACGGACAGGCCGTATTTTTTGCGGAGTTCGTCCTGCGTGGAAGCGTGTTCGATGAACTGGTCGGGCCAGCCGATGCGCACCACGGGCGTGGTCACGCTTTTTTCACTGAACAATTCGAGCACGGCCGAGCCATAACCTCCCATCAACGCATGATCCTCCAGCGTGATAATCAGATCCGCCGCTTTGCCGAAAAATTCATGCGACCCGGCGTCGATCGGTTTGGTAAAGCGCGGGTTGATGACGGCGCAATCAAAACCTTCTTCACCGAGTTGGGCGGCCGCCCGGCGCGCCAGCGCGTTCATCGGGCCCAGGCCGAACAGCGCGACCTTGCGTTTGCCATTGCTGGAAAAGTTCTGGATGACCTCGGCTTTGCCGATTTCGAGCAGTTTGGGCTGGTCCTTGATGGGCACACCCTCCGCCAGACCGCGCGGGTAGCGGATGAAGGTCGGGTGGTTTTGATGCGTGGCAGTGAACATCATGTCCACCAGCTCGTCCTCATCCTTGGGTGCCATGGCGATGACATTCGGCAGGCAACGCAGGTAAGCAATGTCGAACAGGCCGTGATGCGTCGGGCCGTCGTTGGCCGAAAGTCCGGCCCGGTCCATGCAGAAAATCACCGGCAAATCCTGCAAACAGACGTCGTGGTGAATACAATCGTAGGCGCGTTGCAGGAAGGTGGAATAAATCGCGCAAACGGGGTGGAAACCCATGGTGGCCATGCCGGCGGCGAAAATGACGGCATGTTCCTCGGCAATGCCCACATCGTAGTAACGGTCGGGCATGGCTTTTTCGAGATGTTTCAAGCCGGTGCCGCTGGGCATCGCGGCGGTGATGCCGACAATGGTGTTATCCTTCTGGCAAAGTTTGACCATGGTCTGCCCCATCACATCCTGATAATTCGGCGGCGTGCCTGCCTGGACGGGCATGGAGTCGCCGGTCTGCACGTCATAGGGCCCGGTGCCGTGGAATTTTTCCGGCGACTTGAGCGCCGCCGCGAAGCCCTTTCCCTTTTGGGTGAGGATGTGGATGACGATCGGGTGGTCGCAGGTCTTGGCAAATTCCAGCGTGCTGATGAGCAGCGGCAAATCGTGGCCGTCAATCGGGCCAAGGTAGCGCACCCCCATTTCCTCGAATAAAACCGGGCTGCCATAGCCGCCGCGTCCGTCCATGTCTGTCAGGCTGCCGGTCTGCCGCAATCCGACATCGGTCATGGCCCCCTTGAAACCTTCCTCGGCCTTCCGGGCGAGTTTCAGCGCGACGTCGCCCTTGGGAAACCGGCGCAGAAAATTCTGAAAATCCCGCGCGAGCTTGTTGTACCGGGGATTGGTGATGAGCTTGTTGAGGTAATTGGAAATCGCCCCCACGTTTTTGGCGATGCTCCATTCGTTGTCGTTGAGAATGCTGATAAACCGTTTGGTCGTGTGTGCGATGTTATTGAGCGCCTCGAAAGAAATGCCATTGGTCAGCGCGGCGTCGCCAAAAATGCAGACGACGTTTTCATCCGTGCCTTTTTTATCGCGGGCGGCCGCCATGCCGAGCGCGGCGGAAAGCGCCGTGCCCGCGTGGCCCGCGCCGTAGCAGTCATGCGGGCTTTCGTCGCGCAGGGCGAAGCCATTCAGGCCGTTCGTCTGCCGGATGGTGCGAAAGCGGCTCTTGCGGTCCGTGAGGATTTTATGGACGTAAATCTGGTGGCTGACATCCCAGACAAATTTGTCCTGGGGCGTGTTGAAGACGCGATGGAGTGCGATGGTCAATTCGACCACGCCGAGGTTCGGGCCAAGATGCCCGCCGCTTTTGGCCAGCCCGGCAATCAACTCCTCGCGGATTTCCCCGGCCAGTTCCTGAAGCTGCGGCAACGTGAGTTTTTTCACGTGCCCCGGTCCGTCCACCATGTCGAGATATCGGCTCATAGATTATGATTATTCCTCGGACACATCGAGCGGTTTCAATTTCATTTCGCCCGCCGCGTTTTTTTCCAGCTGTTGGATCTTCAATTCCGCCTCGGCCAGTTTTTCCTGGCAGAGCTTCACCAGCCGGGTGCCCTCCTCATATCGGGCCAGCAACGTTTCCAACGGCAGGTCGTCGGATTCCATGGCCGCGACGACGCCCTCGAGTTTTTTCAAGGCATCTTCAAACGGCAGGCCTTTGCCGGGGTTTTGCCCCGCGGCTTTCGATGGATTCGGCACGGGCAAAGATTAAGGCGAAAACTCACGCGAGTCCAGTTTGCAATCAGCGCCAATGCCGGCTTGCATTTGTCGCCGGATATTATTAATACTTCATAAGTTTTTGTGCAATTTGATTCAAAATTCGAATGTCGCGTCGGGATGGTGCTTCTCCTCGGCGCGATGTTTTTTTCCACCCCGGTACCAGCGCAAAGCAACATCAATGTCCGGGTCATGGCGGCGAACCTGAACGGCAATGCTCAAAGCTATCAGCCATTTGCCGTCCGCATTTTCCAGGGACTCAAGCCGGACATTGTCGCCATACAGGAATTCAATTACAGCAACAACACCGCATCCGACTTCCGGTCGATGGTGGACACCGCCTTCGGACCGGATTATGTGTACTACCGCGAGCCCTACACCGGGAACGGTGACATCCCGAACGGCATCATCAGCCATTATCCGATCCTGGCCGCGGGCTCGTGGCCGGACACGGTGATGAGCAGTCCCAATCGGGGTTTTGCCTGGGCGCAAATTGATCTGCCGGGCACCAACGATATTTATGTTGTCAGCGTGCATTTGTTGACCAGCTCGGCTGGCAATCGGGGGGCCGAGGCCGCAAACCTGAAAGCCCTGCTGCAGGCCAATTTCCCGTCGAACGCCTGGATCGTCGTTGCCGGAGATTTCAACGCTGACAGCCGCACTGAAACCGCCATTACTACGTTCAACGATTACTTGAGCGACCTTCCGGTTCCCGTTGACGAATTCGGCAATTCCGATACGAGCGCGAACCGCAACAGTCCCCATGATTATGTGTTGCCGAGTCGTTCGCTTACCAATCTGGAAACCGCCACCATTTTTCCGACCCATATATATCCCAGCGGTCTCGTTTTTGATTCGCGCGTTTATTCCGATTTGAGCGACTTCATCCCCGTGCAAACCGCCGATTCCGGGCTGGCCCAGCACATGGCGATAGTGAAGGACTTTAACATCGCTGCGGTCGGCGCAAGTTCCAACACCGCGCCCTTCATCATCACCCCGCCCCGGAGCCAGACCGTCGCCACCGGCAGCAATGCCGTCTTCACCGTCACCGCCGGAGGCACCGCCCCGCTGGGTTATCAATGGCGGTTCGACGGCACTGATCTGTCGGATGCGAACGCCAGTGTTTTCGTGGTCAATAATGTCCAATTCACGAACGCCGGGAATTATTCGGTGGTCGTCACCAATCTCATTGGCGGCGTGACCAGTTCCGTTGCCGTGCTCACGGTCAGCAATTTTCCGCCCGTTATCCTCGCGCCGCCGCAAAGCCAGACCGTGAACGCCGGCGGCAACGCAACGTTCACCGTGAACGCCGGTGGTTCGCAGCCGCTGGATTATCAATGGCTTTTCAACGGCACAAATCACATCGGGGCCAACGCGAATCTCTTCACGCTCAACAATGTTCAAGCCACCAATACGGGAAATTATTCCGTCCTCGTCGCCAATGCCGGCGGCAGCATCACGAGCGTCGTAGCGGTTTTGACGGTGAACACCGGCGCGCCGGGCACGGTTACAACGCTGGCCGCATGGGATGTGAATCCGCTGAGCGGCTTCGGCCCGTCTCCGATACTGCCTACCGCCAATGAGCCCAACCTCACCGTCACGGGCTTGGCCCGCGGGAGCGGGGTCACGACCAACCCGACTGCCGCGGGACGGGCCTGGGGTGGCAATGGCTTTGATTCTTCCAGTTCAACCGCAGCGGTTTCCGCAGGCGATTTCATGACTTTTTCTATCTCGGCCAATGCCGGTTATACGATCTCGTTCACGGCCATCAGCCGGTTCGACTACCGCCGTTCCGGCACGGGCCCGCCCGGCGGGGTGCTGCAATATCAGGTTGGCTCAGGCACGTTTGCTGACCTGGCGACCTTGGCCTACAGTTCGACCGCCAGCAGCGGCGCCTCGTTCAGCCCGATAGATCTTTCCGGCATTGCCACATTGCAGAATGTTGCCGCGAGCAACGTCGTCACATTCCGCATCGTCAATTATGGCGCATCCGGTTCGGGCGGCACCTGGTACATCTACGACGTGGCCAACAGCACCGCGCCTGACTTTGCGGTTCAAGGCATCGTCAAATCCGCCTCCGGCTCTGCCGTTCCGCCCGCGGTATCCGCCGTGTTGAGCGCGCCTGATTTCAATGATGGCCGGTTTCAAATGCTGGTTACCGGTAGCACGGGTTCAAACTACGTGATACAAATCTCCACCAACCTCGGAGCCACCGGCTGGATCCCCCTCTTCACCAACATTGCACCCTTCAGCTTCACCGACCTGGACCTGACCGCACCGCAAAAGTTCTATCGGGCCACAGTCCAGCCCTGACCCGGTTCTTTCTCCGCCGGCTGAAAATTTCACCCACTCTGACGCGCGTCCGCAAATTTGTTGCCGGTACGAGGACGCGACCATAAAGTCACAGGTTGAACCCGACGGTTTATTGTTTCAGCGAAGGACAGTTTTTTGCAGCGCGCCGAGGACAAACTGGCGGCGTCCGTTGGAAAGCATCGAGCCGAATTTAATTTGTTTGCCTTCGCGTGTTTCGATGACGAGATGGAAGGTATCCTGTCCCTTACTGCTGGTCGTTTGCAGGATTCGCGCGTCCTTCACTTGCGAGGCGTCGAAGCGCTGCCGCCAACTGAGCGCGCCGATGCCGGTAAAAACGATACTCTGTGCGCCGTTCACCCGCGCTTCCGTGCGCCCGAACAGGCAGTTCAGGCAACTGCCCGCGAGGAACAAGCCAATGGTGATGAAGGGCGTGAGAAACACCCAGAGGAAAAGGACCATTCCGACGCCCATGTCGCCGCCGTTCATCTTGGGTGTGGGAAACCAATCGGGTTGGGGAAGGTGAAGAATGTGCAGTGTGCCGGAGATGGCGCAGAGCACGAAGATGGACACGATGCCATTCCAGAAGAGGGCGAAAAACAGCAGCCCGAAAGCTGCGCCGAGGCTGCGGTTGGTTGCACCGATAACGGTGCCACCGCCGTCGCTGATGAACCACGCGCCTTTAGGCGGATGGTTCAAGTCAATGTCAGCGCTGACGTCGCCGCCAAAAGTCAACTCGGAGAGACGGTAGGAGATATTACAGTCGCGGCAGTAGGCGACGTCATTGGCGACGTTGATCTCGTCAGGCGGAATCGTCCGGCGGCATTTGGAACAGACCGGCGTAGGCACGGGAAACGTTTTTATCGCTTTGCCCTGGCAGATTAAAGCTAAATTTTACCTGTCCTGCTGACATTGCTGGCAAGTTCGCCTTGAGCGAGGCGCGTCCTCAATTGTTGTCCGATTTTCGCTTCGGCGGCGGCGTGCAAGACCTTTCCCGTTGCCGCGTCCATGGTTATGGAATAGCCGCGCGCCAGCACCTGCTCCGGGCCCAACAAACGCAGGCGCGATTCGGCGGCGGTGAAGCGGCTCTTCCAATTCCGCAAATGAGCCTGGGCCAGCTCATGCAAACGCCGGCGGTTCAACATCAACGACTCGCGCCGCTGTTTCAACAGCAGGGCCGGCCGAACGCGCAACAATCGCTCCGCCAGGTTTTGCCAGGCCACCTGCCGCTCCCTGGCTCCCTGTTTTGCGCAACGCGATAAACCGGCCTGCAAATCGTCCAGCTGTTGCCCAAGCTCGTTCAGACGCCGGCGCGGGTGCGCCCGGGCCATGCGCTGCGTCAAATCCGCCACCAGCTGCCGGCTGGAGAAAACGCCCTCGGTGATAATCTCCGCCGCGGCACTTGGCGTGGCCGCACGCACGTCCGCGACGAAATCGCTGATGGTGAAATCAATCTCGTGCCCGACTGCGGACACGACCGGAATGGCCGATTCAAAAATTGCCCGGGCCACGATTTCCTCGTTGAACGCCCATAAATCCTCAAGACTGCCACCGCCCCGGGTGACGAGAATCAGGTCGAGATTCGTTGAATCGTTAAATCGTTGAATCGTCGGATCGCGTTCCGGTTCAACGGTTAAACGGTTTAACGAATTAACGCCGGCTGCGAACTCGCTGAGCAACCTGATTGCCGCGGCGATTTCCGCCGCCGCCCCCTGCCCTTGCACACGGCAGGGGACGAGGATGATTTCCAGGCCGGGGTTGCGTCGTTGCACGACATGCAGCACATCGCGGATCGCCGCACCGGTCGGTGATGTGACCAGGCCGATGCTTTGCGGATATTTCGGCAGCGGCCGTTTTCGCTCCGGCGCAAATAAGCCTTCCGCCGCCAGCTTCTGCTTGAGTTTTTCGAAGGCGATCTGGAGTGCTCCGACGCCCTGCAACTCCACCGCCCGCACGATGAGTTGATACTGCCCGCGCATCTCATAAACCGTCACATCGCCCTGCAACAGGACCTTCTGGCCGTCCTGCAGCAGCTCGCGATGGGAGACGCTCTCGCCACGGAACAGCACGCAGCTCAACTGGGCCCCGGCGTCTTTGAGCGTGAAATACATGTGACCGGACGATTGGGCGCGCAGGTTGGTGACCTCGCCCGTCACCCAGACCGAGCCGACCGATTTTTCAAGCAATCGTTTGACCTGGGTGGTCAGTTCCGAGACGGACAAGACCTGTCGTATCTGTTCCGTGGGGAATAATTCGCCGAAGTCCCATTGTGTTTTGGATGGTTTGCTCATGGAATCAGGCAATTTCGATTCCCACCGGGCAATGGTCGCTGTCCACCACCCCGGGCCGGATGAAAGCCTTCTTCAGCCGCGGGCGCAAAGATTTGGAGATAAGGAAGTAGTCGATGCGCCAGCCGACGTTCCGGGAACGCGCACCGGACATCGGGCTCCACCAGGTGTAATGTCCCCCGCCCTTTTCGAACTCGCGGAAGGTATCGATGAACCCCGCCTGCACCAGGGCGCTGAAACCGGCACGTTCCTCCGGCGTAAATCCGTGGTTGTGGACGTTGGCCTTGGGATTGGCGAGGTCCATCTCGGTATGCGCCACATTGAGATCGCCGCAGAAGATTACCGGCTTTTTCCTCTCCAGTTTTTTCAAGTAACGCAAAAAATCGGCATCCCAACGCTGGCGGTAACCAAGCCGGCTGAGGTCGCGTTTGGAATTGGGGACATAAACGTTCACGAGAAAAAAATCTTCGCATTCAGCGGTGAGCACACGGCCTTCCCGGTCATGTTCGACGATGCCGATGTGAGGTTTGACGCTTAACGGGCGCGTCCGGATAAAGATGGCGGTTCCCGAATAGCCTTTCTTTTCGGCGCTATTCCAATAGGTGGTGTAGTGAGCCGGCCAAAGCTGTTCGACATCATCCGCGCTGCATTTAATCTCCTGGAGACACAGCACATCAGGCTTCTCGGCGTCGAGAAATTCCAGAAAATTTTTTCGCAGCACGGCCCGCAGGCCGTTGACATTCCAGGAAACCAGCTTCACGGTAAAAGAATAGACGACAGACGGGCACGGATAAACACAGATTTGATGCTGAAAGCACACCTGGTTGTCAGTAGACGCCGGCGCAATGCCGGCGCCCCAGGCTGACTATTTTGGCTGGAACACGATGGCGCTCATGGGCGGCAGATAAAATTCGGCGGAATGTTGCTGGCTGTGACAAGGGATGTTTTCGGCCGTGACCCCGCCGAGATTTCCCTGGTTGCCGCCGGCGTAGATGCCGGCGTCGCTGTTAAGCACTTCACGCCATGCGCCGGCGCGCGGCAGACCGACGCGATATCTTTCCCGTGGCACCGGGGTAAGATTCAGGATGACGGCCAACTGGTTCGCGCCGTCGGCGGTCTGGCGGACAAAGGACAGCACGCTGTTCTCGCGGTCGGCGCAGTCAATCCAGAAAAACCCGCCCTGGTCGTAGTCGCCCTGCCAGAGCGCGGGCGTGGCGATGTAAAACCTGTTCAAATCCTCGACGAACCGTTGCAAGCCGCGATGAAACGGTCCGGCATCGAGCAACCACCAGTCCAACTGGCCGTTTTCATTCCATTCGCTGCTCTGGCCGATTTCATCACCCATGAACATCAATTTCTTGCCAGGAAACAGCCATTGATAAGCCAGCAATGTGCGCAGATTGGCAAATTTCTGCCAGTCGTCACCGGGCATCCGGCCCAAAAGCGAGTGTTTGCCATGGACAACCTCGTCGTGCGACAGGGGGAGGATGAAATTTTCGCTGTGATGATAAAGCGTCGCGAAAGTGAGATCGTTCTGGTGGTATTTCCGGTAGACGGAATCGCGCCCGAAATAACCGAGCGTGTCATGCATCCAGCCCATGTTCCATTTGAACGAAAAGCCCAGGCCGCCGAGGTACGGCGGTCGGGTGACCTGCGGCCAGGCGGTGGATTCCTCGGCAATGGTGACGATGCCGGGAAATTCCGTATGTGCGGTGTAATTGAACTTTCTGAGAAATTCGATGGCTTCGAGATTTTCCCGGCCACCGTACTGGTTGGGAATCCATTCGCCTTCCTTGCGCGAATAGTCGAGATAAAGCATCGAGGCCACCGCGTCCACGCGCAGGCCGTCAATATGAAAGCGGTCGAGCCAGAAAAGCGCATTGGCGACCAGAAAATTATTCACCTCATTCCGGCCGAAGTTGAAAATGAGCGTGCCCCAATCCTGGTGCGCGCCTTTGCGCGGATCTTCGTGTTCGTAGAGGGCAGTGCCGTCGAACTTTGCCAGTGCCCAGTCATCGCGCGGGAAATGTGCGGGCACCCAGTCCACGATGACACCAACGCCCGCCTCGTGCAGTGCATTGACGAGGAACTGGAAATCCTCCGGTGTGCCATAACGGCTGGTAGGCGCGTAAAAACCGGTGACCTGATAACCCCAGGACGGGTAGAAGGCGTGTTCGGCCACCGGCAGGAATTCGACGTGCGTAAAACCCATGCGTTTGACATAGAGCACGAGCGGCTCGGCCAGCTCGCGGTAGCTCCAGGACTCGTTCGCCGATTTTTTCCGCCAGGAACCGGGGTGGACCTCGTAGATGCTCAAGGGCGAACGCAACGGGTCGCGTTGGCCCCGTTGTTTGAGCCAGGCCGCATCGTTCCATTTGAATTTGCGCGTATCCCAGACGATGGCGGCATTTTTGGGCGCCACCTCAAAGAAGAAGCCAAACGGGTCGGTGTTCAACTTGATGTTCCCGCGCGCATCGCGAATCTCAAATTTGTAGTGCGCGCCGACACCCACGCCCGGAATGAAAATTTCCCAGACGCCGGAGGCCCCGAGCAACCGAAGGGGATGAAACCGTCCATCCCACTGGTTGAAATCGCCGACGACGCTGACCCGCTGCGCATTCGGGGCCCAGACGGCGAAGCTGGTGCCGGGCAAACCATCAATCGTCCGCAATTGGGCGCCGAGTTTTTCATAAATGCGGCGTTCATCGCCCTTGCCAAACAAATACAAATCCGATTCGCCAAGCGTGGGCAGAAAGGAAAAAGCGTCCCGGGTACGGCGGGTCTGACCGCGGTGGTTGGTAACGACCAGGTCATAGGCGTAGACGTGGTCGGCCGCCTGGGTGACACCTTCAAAAAGTCCGTTTTCGTGGAGGCGCTGGAGCGTGAACCGGGGTTTATCCTTTTCGTGGACCGGCTGGACTTCGACCTTGGCGGCATCCGGCAAAAATGCACGGACGACCAGGCCCGAACCATCGCCGAGCGGATGCATGCCGAGCAAGGTGTGCGGCGACTGATGTTTCAGTTCCACCAGGCTGCGCAATTCATCGGGTGTGAGCAACATGCGGCACAAAGGTAACCCAACCGGGAATAAAAGGAAATGTCCTTCGTCAAGATCACAGCCGGTTGCCGCAGGACGGCGGCCACAGACCTCCGTTACAGCATGGTCAGGATCCGGTCAAGCTGTTGCGCGTGCAGGTCCAGGGAGCCGTCGGTCCAGACGACAAAATCGGACCGGTTGATTTTTTGCTCCACCGGCCATTGCGCGGCCAGGCGCTGCCCGATCTGGTCCGGCGCCCAACCACGAGCGAGCAATCGTTCGCGTTGGGCCGGGAGGGAACAGGCCACACAGATGATTTTGCTGAAATGGGATTCGGCCCGGGTTTCAAACAGCAGCGGAATCACGACCATGGCGAGCGGGTGATTTTCTCTGCGCCAGACCTCGATTTGGGCCAGCCAACGCTCACGGATGCGCGGGTGGAGAATGGCTTCGAGCTTTTGACGGGCGGCGGCATCGGCAAAAACGATTCGCGCCAGTTCATCCCGGCGAAGCCGTCCGTCTCCGGCGACGAGTTGGTTGCCGAACCCGGCCTGGATTTCCTCCAGCGCGGGCTGGCCGGGTTGAACGAGCAGACGAGCGAGTTCGTCGGTGTCCACCACCGGAACACGACGGGCTCGGATGAATTCGGCCGCGGTGGATTTGCCCATGCCCATGCCACCGGTCAGACCGCAAACTTTCATCAGTGGGAACGGTATTGAATCCACACCTTCCGCCTGGCCGGTCCAAGCCGGGAGGCAAGCCGAGCTCTCATCATAGGATGGTGATGGTATAATTCCACTGCACCGCCCGGGTGGCGTTGTCGGTACGCTGCAGGACGAAGCTGAAAGTTCCGGACTGGGTAGGCGTGCCGGAAATCGTTCCACCCGTCGACAAGGTGAGGCCGGGTGGCAATATTCCCTGGGCAATCGACCAGCTAAAGGGCGACGAAAAGGAACCGCCCGAGGTCGTGAAAGTCACCGGCGGATAAGCCACACCGCTGGTGCCATTGGGCAAAGTCACCGGCGAAATGCGGACCAAAAGCTGGTTGGCCAGATCCAAAGCCGTGGACGGGTCGGGATAAATGGCATTGATGGTTGTAGCATCAAATGACCCATAAACGAACAAGGGCGCTTGGGTCAAATCCGTGTGGATGAGGTTATTGGGGTCATCGTCGGCACCCTGCACAAAAGAGGGACCAACCTTGTTGAAAGTGATGGTGGTCGAAGGCTCGATGGTTCCCGGCCCGGCTTGACCTGGCGCGACATTGTTCTGGTTAAAGTTGACGCCACGACTGAAAGTAAAATGTCGCGGCTGAACCGCGGGCCCCGGGTCCAAATCCGCAACGGTAAAAAGGAAATCCGGCTGGTTCACCACGCGCAGGAACGTCTGTTTCAACACCTGATTGTTGGTGGAGTCAATCGCGGTCATATTATAGGTGTTGGTGATAGGATGGAAGGTCTGGCTGAGGAGCGAATCATAATCCGCCCGGATAAATTGGATTCTTTCCACCCCTTCATACAGCCCCGTGACATTGGGTGTGGCCCCGACGATCGAGCCCGAGCAAATGATCGGTTCGGCGACATAGACGTGGTTGGTGAAAAGAATCACGAGGCTTTGGGTGATGGACAGGCCCGTCGAGGTGCTGGCCCCCACAACGAAGTTGGTGACCCCGGTCACATTGGTTGCCAATGTGCTCAAGATGATGTTGGGACCGCACGGATTCGTTGAGATGTAATAATCTCCGGACGGAACATTGGTCAGGGTGAAATACTGCCGGTTGGTTACCGTTTCCAGCGTACCGGCCGGAGCACCGAGTTTAAACCTTCTCTCCACAGTCAGCACCATGACGCTGGTGTTGGAATGGAAGTTATTGGTATCAACGATGATGACATTACCAAAGATGTTCACGTAATTGGTCACGATGGTGGGAGTGGGGGCATTCGTCGTGAGAACGAGTTCGAAGGTGCCGGCCGGCGCACCGATGACGGCATTGGTGACGACGCCAAAGTTAGGCACTAAAATATTGGAAAAAGAAAACGAGGAACTGGTGATCACCAATCCTGGAAACAAATTGGATAGGGTAACCGGGTCGGTGGATTGCGCGAGCAACGCCAGGGTCGTATAGTCGGAAGTGGTGAGCAGGAAGGGCGCGCCAATGTTTGTTCCGCCACCGCCGCTGGAACTGATCAGGAGGCTTCCGGGGGCTGTCGCTTCGAAGTTGACGTTGTTCGAACTCCATTGATATCTCAGGCCGCCGACGTCATCCCACGTCAACCCCGTGAAAATACCACCAAGACCTGCAAGCCCATCCGCCACCGCAAAATTGGGGGGAGTACTCGTTGTTTCATCGGCGTCGGATTCGGGAGGAGGAGTGTTTTTGCATAATTCGTTAATAACATAACCGTATGCCACGTTGTTTACGGTGTTTGTGGGCGCCCAGGTAATCGGATCAAAATTTCTCTGGATGATTATGTAATCGAGGCCGGCCGGGCATTGATTGGTGAATCCCTGTTCCCGAAAACGATCCTTCAGACACCAGGTAAAACGAATAGGCTGGGCCATCCCCAGTTGCTCCATCATGGCGGTCATCGTGAGGCTCTTCAGATCCAGCAAATTCAGGGCCGAGGCCGCCGGGTTGACGTCCGAGGTATTAAACGGAAACAAGCCGGTCGCGCTGTAATCGGTATAATTGTAATTATCAACGTTGGTCAGGGCATTAAAAACGGCATAAGCCGCATCGATCGCCGCGATGCCGTTGGTCCCGAAATACTTAAAAAAGGATCCGTCCGTGGTGTAATACATCACCGGAATGTTGCGGCGATAACCTTCGAAAAGGTTCTTGGGGGCGCCTATGTCGCCTTCAATGGCATAGCCAATGGTACTCACCTGGTAGGTGTCGGGAGGATTGGCAGTGGGTCCCAACAATGAAAACGCGGATGCGGATTGCAGGCCGAAGAGCAGCCCGAACACCCATAACAAATTTTTAAATGACTGGAACATACTAAGCTTTATCGTGCTGAATTTCATTGGCGCAGAAGCAGGACACGGAAATAAGCCGCTCCACCGTTCCCGGCATAAGTCGAATCCACGTAGCCCGTTGCGAACCGGGGCGACCCCAGATTGCTCCAGGAGGTGAAATCCGTCGTTACCTGCACCTGATACGTCAGTCCCGGCTGGGTGTTCCAACTCAAGTACATCCCGGGCAACGTTTGGCCAAGGGCCACATTGGCCGGTTGCACCGAGACGACATTAATGATTTGCACGCGCAACGCGCTGGTCGGATCCGTCGGACCCGTGCCGGCCAGGAATTCCTGATAATTGTTCATGCCGTCACCGTCACTGTCAGCAGTTAGCGAAGGCCAGGCGGAGATGTTGTTTCCAAAATATTGCGCCATCCATTCAAACGGAACGGCCATGGGCGGGGTTCCCCAATACGCGCCGCTCCAGGTTGTTCCGCTGGCCGACGGCGAAAGCACCGGACGCCGTCCATCCGTCGTCACGTAATCCAATTGGAACGTATGGGTCGTACCGACCGTCAGGCCATTTGCGGCCGTCATCGTCCAGACATTGCCGGTCGTCGCGGCCATGGGCGTCGTCGCACCGTCCACATAAATTTCGTAATTGGAAATGGAAATACCGTCCATCAATGGCCAGGAGATCTGCAGCTGTGGCTGATACAATCCGTTGCTGACCACGAAAGGCGCATACACAAACGGCGCGCTCATTTGCGGCAGAAGCGCCGCCACGTTCATATACCGTTGCGCAAACAAATCAGTGTCATTCGGGCTGCCGGTGTAGTCGGTCCAGATGGCCAAAAACTGGTTGATACCGTCCGCTGCCACAACAGGCTGCATTTGCGGGCCGGTAGTGGTGCTATTGACGCGAAACTCGCCGCCCACCAGCGAGCCGCCCTGATGCAGAAACCGCCCATACACTCCTTCACGCGAACCGTCCTCGATCGCGCTGGTCCACACCACCAGAAAATCCGTGGCGATGGCGCTGATACGTGGCGTGGATTGGTTGCCGGGAAGATAGGAATTGACGCGCACCGGCGTGCCACCCGCACCGGCGCTGGAAAAGGAGCGGGCAAAAATGTCCAGGCCATTGCCAATATTAGACAGGTCGAGGGACTGCCAGACAACCGTGAAACCGCCGTCGGACGAGGCGGCCACGCCCGGGGTGCCACAGGGGTTGGAATCCATGTTGACCAGAAATTCATTACCCTGCGCCACCCCGCTGCTGTTATACAGCCGCGCATAAATGTCCGCGCTGGGATTTACGACTTGGTCCGGGAACAAGTGGTTGGTGCTCACGCCGGCTATCGTCCGCTGTTCGTCGGATTCCCAAACCACAACAAACCCGCCATTGTTCAAGGTGGCGACGGCTGGCGTGCGCTGGTTGTGAGGAACGAATTGATTAATCAAAAAGCCGGTGCCGACCTTTTGTCCGGCCGGCGAAAGGATCTGGCCATAAACATCCAGCAGACCGCCGGACCCGGCCGGATTGAAACTGGTCCATACCACGACGACATTGCTATTGGCGAGCGCGGCCACGGCCGGGTCGCTTTGAAAACCCGTGGAGATGATATTCGTGGTTATGGTAACATTCGTTGTAACCACGCTGCTGGAGTTGGTTTGGTAGCCGATGATGATGGTATGAGAATGATTCCAATTGGTTGTGATGATCACAACGCGGTTGGTGAGGTAACTGGAATTGGACAGTACGTTTGTGTTTAACGACGAATGAACCAGCAGGTCGCCGCTCAGCCAGGTATTGGTGGACGTAAGAAACCGCGCGCTAATCTGTTCCGCTCCCGGTTTGCCGCCCTGCCAGACAAAGACGGCGCCACCACCGTTCAGCATGGCCACCCGGGGATGCGTTTGATCATTGGCACCCTGGGAATTCACCGGGAACGTGCCCAATGTGCCGGACAAGGTGCCGTCCAAGCGCCGGGCGCTGATACCCCAACCGCTGGCATCCGTCGCATTGTCCTGCCAGACGACGAAACCGCCACCCGCTCCCAGGGCCGCGTCCGGGAAAACCTGGTCTCCCGGCAAGGAACCCACGACCGCGTATTCCGTCCCGTTGGTTTTGTAAGAATTGGTCTGGCCAAAAATCGAGACGGGAATTCCAAGGCACATGGCCCAGCAAAGGCACAGGGCGGCTTTGCGGCTGAAAAACCCCGGTTGAATGGCCGTACTCATAATGTAACTCTATATCTATAGCAAATCAGCCCCGTTTGGCTGTCAGTTGGGATACGACTTCTTGTGTAGTGTTTGACACTACAAAAAGCGGCCCGCGCTTGAACAGCAGCGGCATAAATAGCTGTCCAAATGCTAAACGCACCTGCGCATTTTGTCCAAAAAAAATTGTTTCCGCATCCGGTTGCCACGGTGGCAGTAAAAGCAGCGCGGCCCGTCGGACCACGGACAAACTTTTAATCCAGTTTCGCAAATTCATATTTTAAATCAAAACCGTTTGCCGTTCGCGAGCCAATCCTTCCAGCGCCGCGAGCATTCCTTTGAATCCCCAGCGTTGATACAATTCGCGCAACCGGCCCGTGTCCACCGGTTTCTCCGCCAGTGCGTCAGGCGAAAATTCGCACGGCAAATCGTCCCGCAATCGCACCAATTCACGGTTGCGCCGCACCGCGTCCGCTGCGCCGCGCAGGGCCGTGCGCAATCGTTCCGATTTCACCTCATCGAGCCGGCCATACAATGTGGCAACCGAACCGAACTGGCCCAGCAAATCCGCGGCGGTTTTCGGCCCCACCCCGGGCACGCCCGGAATGTTGTCCACCGTATCTCCCATCAAACTCAGCCAATCCACGATTTGCGACGGCCCGACCCCGGTTTTGGCGCGGACTTGTCCGTCCGTCCAGATCGTCTCACTTTTATCGTTCGGGTTGGACAAACCAACCCGGGCCGACACGAGCTGCATAAAATCCTTGTCGGAACTGGCAATGACCACGGTCATGCCCACATCCACCGCCCGCCGCGCCAGGCAGGCAATATAATCGTCCGCCTCCACCCCCGGCCCGCAATAGGAGGCCACGCCCGCTGCTTTCAAATAATCGACCAGGTCGTCGAGTTGCGGCTTCAAATCCTCGGGCATGTCTGGACGCTGCGCCTTATACTCCGGCCAACGGATGACCCGTTCGGCACTCAGACCACCGTCCCATACCACCATCAAATGCGATGGTTCAATTGCCGCGCGCAATTTCGCCAGCATTTTGATGAAGCCGTAAATGGCATTCGTCGGCCGGCCCGCGGGCGAACGCAAATTGCGAATCGCGTGAAACGCGCGATAGGCGTAAGCGTGACCATCAATAATCAACAAACGATCCACAAATTTGCCGGGTCTGAACGTCTCAATTCCAGCAACTTGGAGGGTTCGCGTTTTTCACATCTGCTCGGAACTGGAAATTCCACTCCTCCATGTTGCCTGGCAGCCTATTGATTCCGGACGCCCCCCGGGTAGTTGAACGTACCCGCACCGGCCGGCGCGACCCCCGCCGCCCCGGGTTTCACCATCACTCCCGGTTCCTGGGGGGGTATGGTGCTTTGCGCAAATGGCAGTTCATCGTCCGAATGCACACGGTTGCCGGCAGGATCCACGATGGTGGCGGTGACAAAGATCATGAGATTCTTTTTTATCGAGGTCTTGGACGAGCTTTGAAACAGCTTTCCTGCCAGCGGCAAATCGCCCAGCACCGGCACCTTGTCCTTTGAATTTACAATCTGTGAGGAAATCAGCCCGCCGAGAACAACGGTCTGGTTGTCCCAAACGTTGACGGTGGTAATGACCTGGCGCACGGTAAATCGGGGCAGGATGGTGGGGACCTGCACGACACCCACAGTGTTGACCCCGGGAATGCTCGGGGCCGGGTCATAACCGGTGAATTCGGTCAGCGACGGGATCAGGGTGAGGTTGAGCGTGTAGCCATCGGACAAAACGACCGGCATCACATCCAGGACGGGACCGACCTCCACCTGCTGTTGATTGGGCGTGATGGCCGCGGTGCCAACGTTATTCTGCACAACTTGCGCCGGCGATGGGGTGGCAACGGCGAGGAGCACGGCAGTTAAACACAGGGTTAAAACCCTGGCTGACGTCTTGAAATTTTGACAGGCCTTCATAAAATAAATCGAGTAAAAGATCATTGCGTCGTGCCGGTGGTGACGCCGCCGCCGACATTTTGCTGGAAGCTGAAACTTGTAATGATGGTCAGGATGTCCGTCGCACGCATCTGGGTTTGGCGACCGCTGGTTGTGGTTACTTCCGGTTCGGCGAGACTTTCGAAACCGGTGCGTTGTTCCAGGGCGTGAATCACCAGGCGGAAATTGGGATCGGTCAAAATGCCTGTGATCGTACCCAAGGCAGGCACGGCCGCTCCCCCGGGAGTGGTCCCGGTGCGCAGGCCACCGGTAAGCAATTGATCCCCGGTAGATCCAGGAATAAGATTGGCCGGCGTCTGACCGGGGAAGGCGCCGCTTCCCGGCGAATTCGGCACATTGAGCGACGGCGCAGTCCCTGCCTGCCCCACCACCCGGTTACCCCCCATATTGAACTGGCCCAAATACCAGTCAAAGCCCAATGCCGCGGCGTCATCTTGTTCCACTTCAATGAAGCGGGCTTTGATGTGGATTTGCGGCGGCGTCATGTTCAACACCTGAATGGCCTTCTCGATGGTGTCCAAATCCTGAGGGGTCGCGTGAACGAACAACACACCCAGCCGATCGTTAAAGAAAACACTCTTGGGCGGGTCCAAAGTCAGACCCAAAGTCGTAAAGAATTGCTTGGCAGCCAGACTGATATTTGCCGTCAGATTGGTTGTGGTCACAAACGCCAATCCACCATTGCCAGTAGCACCGCCGGCGCCACCGCCACCGCCGCCGCCGCCGCCCTGACCGCCACCCGAGGAACGAGCGCTGCCAGCTCCCGGGAACGCATTTACTATGGCTACCGCCGCGCCAGTCTGGGTCTGGCCGCTGCCACCGCCGCCACCGCCGCCACCACCGCCGCCGCTGCCGCTGCTTTGGGTGTTGGCTGAACCAAAACTTGCCGCACTCACGCTCTCCAGCCCTTGATAGAAGGTGTTCGGGTCAACCTTGAACGTGCGTGTCTCCAACTGCGCCTGCTCCGGTCCCTTGCTGGAGAAGACGATGCCATAATCTTCGAGGGAATATTTGATGGGGTGGTCCGCCACCAGGATAATGGCTTCGAGCACATCCGCCAACCGCACATCGTTGAGTGTCAATTTGATATTGATGGAACTGGCGTCGACCGACTCGCCGGCGGCGGCGGGAGCCGCCACGGGCAATCCGGTGGTCGGGTCAATGGTCTGTGCCCCGCCGGCAGGGGCGGCCGGCGCGGACGCGGCCGGGGCGTTGGGATTAAACAGAAAATTAATTCCCTTCTTGTCCGGATCGCGCAGTTTGGTCTGATCGCTCAAGTTGCGCAGCACCTCGCTTAATGGCAAACCTTCCGGCCAGGAAACCGTGTCGAGCCGGATGCGGTCGAGCTTGCTGTAGATGGCCTCGCGACCGGCGCCGGTGTGAACCAGATTGGTCATGGCATAGGGATTGGGCACCGGGAGCAACAACCCGCGGTTCACCGGCCGTTCGTAGGCTTTCTCCACCTGCACCATGCGTTCCTTGGTGTCAATCGTGTGTATTTTTGACTCACGATCGTAACGGGCCTGCTTGACCAGATTCAGATAGTAGAAGGCGCCCTCACTGTCCGGATCGAGTCTGACCGCCTCCTTCAATTTGACTTCGGCCTCATCCAGTTTGCCCATCTCGTAAAACAACTTGCCATCCCGTACCAATGTGCCCGCGTCCGTTTTGTCATTATTGATGTAAGGGACTTGATCCAACGTCTGTTGGTCGGGCATTTGGCCGCGCATGGAAGTCAGCAAGGCGTCGTTGTTTTTCTTGAAAGCCAAGGCGGCGGAATTCTGGGGATCCACCTTCAACACGCGATTGACCTGCGTGGCGGCTCCGCGCAAATCGCCCTGATTTTGGTCTTGCCGGGCGAGGGTGAGCCGGGTGGAAGCAACCCCGGCAACCGTCAACGCCACCTCGTTGGTGATGCTGATGGGGCCGATTTTTGCAACCAACTGATCGGCTTCATCGTAAAACTTGGCGGCGTCGGAGATTTCGCCGCGCATCTGGGCGTTCCTGGCCTCCAAAAGTTTTTGGCGCAACAGGATGGTGTTGGCTTGACGCAGCACGGCTTCATTAACCGCCACGTCAGTGGAACCGGTTTGCGCGGGCAGCGTAGTGGCCACCAGCAAAAAAGCGAAACCGAGCGAGAGAGATACTGCTTTAATCATGGTTCGTTTCAGGTTCGTCTCAAATCAAATAAAAACCAACACCATCGGACACCGATGCTATCATGACCAAGAACTTAGAATTAGAACTTCAAGGACTGTAAGTCAATGTCGTTTTTTTCTGGTTTGATCGGGCCCACAGTATCACCGTGTCCTGGTCGATGGCAACGATATTGTAATCATCACCGTTAAATCTTAAAACCGAACCGACGCGCTGTCCCTGCCACTTTTTGTTCTCGGGATCGTATTTTAAATCCGCGGCGTAACCGTCCACGCGGCGAAACGGTTTATCCTTGGACAGCGTCACGCGCTCGCCGCTGTCGGCCAGTTGCAGGGTCAATTGCATTTGCGCCGGATTGTCCATCGAACCCTTCACTTCCCGGATGGTGAACGCGTCGATTTTTTCGTTGATCGACGCATAATGCTGGCGCTTGCCCCGCTGGCCGGCTGCCGGCGCCGCCTGGCGTTCCACGCTGATGACATAGCGGGCCGCGACCTCATTGGTAGCCAATGAATTGGTCTCGATCGAATCGAGCGTGATGATCAGGTAAAGCGGCACGGTTTTGGTCACCACCACGGCCTCGGGGCCAATGGTGCCGGACTTGACCGGGATCAGGGTCCCATCCGGCTTTCTTTGCCATTGGAGCGGATTAAAGAGTTTGTTCGTCGTCGAAAAATCCAGTTTATAAGGCGATTGCAGGCGGCCCATCGCGTTCGACTGGCGCGTCAAATCCAGGCCCGGCAGCGGCTGGACTTTGGGGTGCAGCACCACCACGGTCATTTCCCTCACCTTTTGCTGGTCGTTGGCGATCATAAACGGCAGGAACACGAGCGCCCCCACCAAACCCAGCAGCACCACGGTGAGCAGGATTTTTTCGTAATGTTTTTTGACAAAATCCATGCGTTTACTTTTTAGCCGACAATTTCACGATCTCAACCACCAGCGTGACGCGCAGCAGTTGTTCATTCAACACCGTTTGTAATCCGCCCCGGCCCGGGATCACCGCCGGCGCCGGCCCGGGCGGCGGAGGCGGAGGCGGCGCTGTGGCATCCGGCGAGGCCGTAGTCATGGCGCCAGCGGGTTGAACATTGATACTCTTGACGATGAATCCGTGGGGCGACGAGGCAAAGCCGGCCAGCACTTCACCCACCTCGGGAGTGAACGAACGGAAGGTGATCTGGTAAGGGGTTAGCACACCCAGATTATTGGTCACACCATGGCCCTCGAAATAATCCGACCCCGGACCGCTCGCGTCATCCTCGGAAACGCGGACGCGCTGGATTCCATCCAGGTCATTGACGCGCGCCGCAAAAAGAACTTCCGCGATGGTTTTCACCTCGCCCAATTGTTCCGCCAACGCTCCCAGGCTGCCGTACTGGAACGTCACCCGCGTGCGCTGCGCTTCAAAGGAGAATCCATATTTGGGCGGTAGCGTCACACTGGCCGTGTCCGCTTCGTGCTGCATCTGGTCGATGGTCCGGCGGAGCGCCGCGGCGAAGGCCTCGCTGGAAACGGCATTGGAACCTGCGTTGGGAATCGGTGCGATCGACTGGAAAGAATCGCTCGCCTGCCGGATCCACTCCCGCATCCGGAGTTCCTGGTCCTTGGCGGCCTTGATATTGTCAGTCTTCTCGTCCCCCGGCGATGGTTTCTTGCCGGTCAAATCCCGCAACGTGCCGTAAATCTGGTTCAAATGCTCAAAAGCCGCCGTGTTATGGCTCCAGCCTTTGTAGTTGTAATAGCCGGCCGCCCCGAGCAGCCCGATGGCCAGGATGCCGCCAATCGCAAATAGCAAATTTCGTTTGATCCAGGCCATGGTTACAAGTTGGGTGGGTTTTGCAGCGTCACGGTCACGCCGAAGGTGAAAGTGCCATTGACGTCATCCGTGGTGATGTTTCCCAAAAGCATCGTTCCCGCAGGAACGAAAAGGGGACTGGCTTTCAATTCCGATTCAACGGCATAGGCGATTTCCGTGGTTGCCGAAGGATCAACGCTGGACAAATTCACCGCCCGGCAGATCAGGGTGATGGTATTGGGGGCTTGCGCTTCGCCTTCCGCCGGCGGGGGCGGCGGGACGCCGCCGGGCGCGGCAGCCGGAGCGCCACCAATCGTCAATTGTTCCACCCAGACTCCCGCTTCGACCCCGGGTCGGATCGCGGACATTTTTTTCTTGATGTGATCTTCGGAACGGATGAGCACGCGCCGTAATTCAGCCAGCACGTCACCCCAGTAATAACGCTGCTCCATCCAGGCCGTGATTTGAGCCGCTTCCTTTTGGGTGGCCAGCATTTTTTTATAGGCCCGGTCAAACAGGTCGGCCTTGCGCTGCAATTCCTGGACTTTCGGTTCCAAACCCGCGATTTCACGTTCCTTCGATTCCGCCAGTTGTTGGAAGAGGAATCCGACGGCAAACGCCACGGCCGCCAGGCTGAACACGGTGGCCGTGAAATACGGTTTCTTCTCATTGAACGTCCGCCAGCGCAACGTGCTGGTGGGCATCAAATTCATTTCCACCGGGCAGTTCGCCAGGTTCCGCAACCCCAGGCCGACCACCTCACCCAACCCATGGGCCACCCGCGCCAATTCCTCCAGATTCACCGCTGGATCAATCTGCACGTTGCGGAAGGGATTGAAATACTCGACCGGCACGTTCAGTTTCTCCGCAAAAAATTGCGCCGTGTACGGCATGATGGACGCGCCGCCCGACAAAAACAGGCGTTGCGGCGCCGACCCGCCCTGCTGGCCGCGATAAAACTGCATGGTCTGATTGACCTGGATATGCAGTTTGGTCATGAACTGCCGCGCGATCTTGGAGATGGCCGCCTGGTTGGGATTTTCCGGCTCCTCGTACGCGCCGCCCAGGCTGACGAAGCCCTCGGCGATCTTGATCTGCTCGGCGATTTCAAATTTCAATTTCGCCTCGCTGGCAAAATCCTGGGTGATGGTATTGGCGCCCAGACCGATGCCGCGGGAAAAAACCTTGCCGTTTTCAAAGAAGAGCAGGTTGCTGGTCTTCGCGCCGATGTCCAGCAACATGGTGCAATCCTGCAAATCACCGTAGTTGTAGCGAAAGGCATTGCACAACGCCGCCGGCGACACGTCGCACAATTGCAGCCGCAGTTTCGCCTCCTCGGCCATCCGGAACAGGCCCTCCACCACCTCGGACTTGATCGCCACCAGCAGGACTTCGAGTTCGCCACCGGTGCTGGATCCCAGGATTTGATAATCCCAGACCACCTCCGCGAGCGGGAACGGCACATTCTGCTGGGCTTCGTACTGGATGATCTGCGTCACCTTGCCCGCGTCCACCGGCGGCAACTTGACGAACTTGGAAAACACCTGGAAGCCGGGCGCGCAGACATTGACGTTACGCGCCTTGGTGCCCATTTCCGCGAGGGTCTCGCGCAAGGCCTTGAGCACGGTGGCTTCCCGGGACGACTCCTGGGCGCCTTCCATGCCGAGCGGCTTGATGGAAAAATTTTTCAGACGCAAACCGCCGGCCTCGTTGATTTCAAACTCCGCCAGCTTGAGGCTGCCGGCCCCGAAATCCACCGCCAGGAATAGTTTTGTGTTCAGCATTTCTGTCTGCGCCATCAACACCACCGGATTTTCCGGTGGCGTGTTTGAGTTAGCCGGTGCTGATTACGGCAAATTGCCCCGACGGTCAAACAGAAATCTTAGAAAAATGGGTGCAACCTTCCCGCCCGCCATTAAAATATTGCATCCGACGCCCGGCTTTGGCTTCATCCTGCCGTGCCGGGCAGCTGTTGGCTGTCACGTCCGTCATGAATCGTTGTCGCATGCAAATATTTTATTCAGGCCTCGTGCAGGGCGTCGGGTTTCGCTATACTGCGAAAACCGTCGCTGCCGGCTTTGAGATCATCGGCACCGTCCGCAATCTGCCCGACGGCCGGGTGGAACTGGTCGCCGAGGGCGATCGCGGGGAATTGGAGGCATTTCGTGACGCCATCCTTGGCGCAGGTCTTGCTGGCTTTGTCCGCGACGAAAGTGTAACTTGGGCCGACGTAAAAAATGAATTCAAGGGTTTTGAAATTGTCCGTTAAAACGAAATGAGATACGCCATCATCGCTGACATCCACGGCAACCTGGAAGCGTTCCAAACCGTTTTGGCTGACATCAAGACCCAAAACGCGACGCATATCGTCTGCCTCGGCGATGTCGTCGGGTACAACGCCAATCCCAAGGAATGTCTCGCCATCGTCCGCGAAATGAACATTCCCTGCGTCAAAGGCAATCACGACGAATATTGTTCCACCAACGATCCGCTGGAAGGTTTCAATCCCCACGCCGCCGACGCGGTTCATTGGACGCGCGAACAGCTTTCCGCTGACGAGCGGCAGTGGTTGCTCGAACTCAAATATACCCGCATGGCCGCCAACTTCACGATGGTCCATGCCACGCTCGACGCGCCGCAACGCTGGGGTTACGTCTTTGACAAGCTCGCCGCCGCCGCCAGCTTTCCGTACCAGAACACTCAGGTCTGTTTCTTCGGCCACACCCACGTGCCCGTCGCCTTCATGCGCGACACCGCCGTCCGCGGCGGCACCTATTCCAAATTCAAAATCGACCCGGCCAAAAAGTATTTCATTAATGTCGGCGCCGTCGGCCAGCCGCGCGATAACAATCCCCGGGCCGCGTACGTCATGTACGACATGGACGCCGGCACGATTGAACTGCGCCGGCTGGATTACGACATCGCCACCGCCCAGAAAAAGATCCGCGCCGCCGGCCTGCCCGAACGCCTGGCTGAACGGCTGGAATTCGGCCGTTAAAGTCGGACCATCCGTCGCCGCGCGGGATTTTTTGCGCGCAAATTGTTTCCGGTGACCGCTTGAAAATTCTCATTTTGAAGCCCAGCTCGCTTGGCGACGTCGTCCAGGCGTTGCCGGTGCTGCGGCTCATCAAACGCCATCTGCCCGCCAGCGAAATTTTCTGGTGGATCGATGCCCAGCTCGCGCCGCTGCTCGAAGGCGACCCCGATCTGGCCGGCGTCGTCCGCTTTGAACGCAAACGCTGGGCCGCCCCGCGGCATTGGCCGGAGATGCTTCGCAGCATCCGCTGGATGCGGGCGCAGCATTTCGACTGGGTCGTTGACCTTCAATGCCTTGCGCGCAGCGGCGCGTTCGCCTGGCTCGCCAATGGACAATTCCTCATCGGCCTCGACGAGGTCCGGGAAGGAGCGCGCGGTTTTTACGACGTGGCGGTCCGCCGCGCCTCGTTCCATACCCATGCGGTGGATTGGTATCTCGCCGTGCTGCCCCGGCTCGGCGTGCCGGTCCACAAAAACTTCCGGTGGCTGCCCGAACGTCCGGCCGTCGCCGCCGCCATCAAATCCAAATGGCATACCGACAGCGCGCACTGGATTGCCATCCAGCCCGGGGCGCGATGGCTGAACAAGCATTGGCCGGTTAAATATTTTGCCGAACTGGTCTGCCTGCTCGCGAAGGATTTTCCGGACCGACGCTTCGTCCTGCTCGGCGGTCACGACGACCAGCTGGCCGGCAAGGTCATCGCCCGCGCGGCTCCGGACCGATGTCTGGATTTGTGCGGCCAGACTTCACTGCCGGAAATGGTCGAGTGGCTGCGGCTTTCCCAGTTGATGATCACCAACGACACCGGCCCGATGCACGCGGCCGCCGCGCTCGGCAAACCGCTGGTCGGGCTCTTCGGTCCCACCGAGCCCCGCCGCACGGGGCCGTATGGCCATCTGGACGACGTGCTGCGCATCGATCTCCCCTGCTCTCCCTGCCTGAAATCATATTGCGTTTACGAAAAACCGAACGAATGCCTGAAGGCGATCTCCCCCGCAATGGTTTTCGAGCGGGTCCGGGAAAAACTGCGCTCGCCCTCAATGTAAGCGCGCTTGCATTTTCAGCGCCCACGGCGTTACGTTCGCCGTGGTGACTACTTCCGACCAGGCCAGTCCCGCCTCAACCGCCACCGACGCCGGACCGCTGCCCCGTCCCGCGTTCGTCACCACGCACTGGTCGCTCGTGGTTTCCGCCGGGCGCAACGACACCCCGGACGCGCGTAACGCGCTGGAAAAACTTTGCCGCGCCTACTGGTTTCCGATTTACGCGTTTGTGCGGCGGCAAGGGCACGGTCCGCATGACGCCCAGGATTTGACCCAGGATTTTTTTGCCCGCCTGCTGGAAAAGAATTATCTCGCCGGGGTGAACCCGGCGAAAGGCCGGTTCCGCTCGTTTCTGCTGGCGTCACTGAAACATTTTCTGGCCAACGAATGGGACAAGGCCCGGGCCCAAAAACGCGGCGGCGGACAGATTTTGATTCCCATTGATATCGCCGCCGCCGAGTCCTCCGGAGGCCTCGATCCGGCCGACCACCTTACCGCCGAAAGAGTTTTCGAGCGGCGCTGGGCGCTCACGCTGTTGGAACAGGTGCTGCGGCGGCTCCGCGCGGATTACGTGCGCGACGGCCGGGAAAACCTGTTCGAACAATTGAAACCGACGCTGACCGAGGCCAGCCGGACCGTGGGCTACGCGGAAATCGCCACCCGGCTCGGCACGACCGAAGGCGCGGTAAAAGTGGCGGTGCACCGTTTGCGCCAGCGTTACCGCGAAGTGCTCCGCGCGGAAATTGC
>Ga0265320_10000158_pt1 | contig 56439 bp, 47 predicted proteins | sample 4827metaG_FD_202087 | JGI IMG/M metagenome (GOLD analysis project Ga0265320, IMG submission 202087) | Rhizosphere microbial communities from Carex aquatilis grown in University of Washington, Seatle, WA, United States - 4-8-27 metaG | ecosystem: Host-associated > Plants > Roots > Rhizosphere >...
CTCGTGGCCATTGTGGCCCATCTGAGCCGCGACATCGCCTCACGTACCGCCCCAGGTCCGTCACCCGTCGCGAGCGTCCGGGGCACCCTTGCCCGACCGGCGCTCGCTTTCACCACGGGCTGCTAGACAAGAACATCGTCTGCGCGGACGCCCTGTTTACCGATTGGCCGGAGGTGGATTCGATCGTCGGCAACCCGCCCATGTTGGGAGACCGGAAGATTCGAGGCGAATTGGGCGTCGAATACATTCGCAGGCTGCAGCGGACATCGGGAGTGGAGGGCGTTGTGGATCTATCGTGCTACTGGTTTCGCCGTGCCCACGATCGATTAAAACCCGGGACCAGAGCGGGGCTCGTCGGTACGAGCGGCGTGCGCGTGGGCAAAGCTCGCGAGACATCTCTCGACTACATCGTTGCGAACGGTGGCACCATCACCAATGCGGTGTCATCGCGGCTTTGGCCGGGCGAGGCAGCCCTCAATGTGTCGATGGTCAATTGGGTCAAGGGTCATAGCGACGGACCGCTCCACCTGATCGTCGACGACCATGTATTCGTCCTCGATCGCATCCCCACCCACTTGCAGCTTTACTCCGACGTCGGGAGCGCTCGGGACATTGCGGCGAGCACATCAGGCGCGATGGTCGGCGTAACCTTCGCAAGCGACGCGTTCATCATCCCTGGGTCCTCGGATTTGGCAGCTGCCAAGCGGCTGCGCGTGGACGGCGTCGTGCGCCCCCTTGCAACAGGGACCGCTCTGCTTACCGGGAGGCTTTCCTTCGAGGCCGAATACGTCATCTATCTCGGGGGTTGCGAGACGCAAAAGGAAGCGGCTCAGCTAGGCGAAAAAGCCTTCGAATACCTAGAGAGCCAGTTGCGTCCGCACGTACTCGCCGTTGCTAAGCAATACGACGGTTGGGTTACTCGCTGGTGGCAACCCTGGCGGCCGCGTCCGGACTTCTTTGCGGGCGCAGCACGACTGCGGCGCCTGATCATGACATCCAAGGTTCAGTCGCGTCCTATTTTTGCGTTTGTATCCTGTGCATTCGTTCCGAATGACACGTTGCAGGTATTCACATTCGACGACGACTACAGCTTCGGCATCATTCAATCGGGCCTGCACTGGGAGTGGACGAAGGCGAAGGGTGGAAGGGTCACGGAGCGGATCCGGTACACCAACGAAGTATGGACAACATACCCTTGGCCGCAGGAGCCGCGTGAAGCAGAAGTCGCGGCCGTGGCCGAAGCGGCCCGCAGTCTTCGCCGCATCCGCGATACGCTGATGAACGCCAACGGCTGGTCGCTCCGCGCGCTGTATCAGGCCGCCGAGATCTCCGGCCCCCATCCGCTCAAGGACGCACAGGCGACACTTGATGACGCCGTTCGGCAGGCCTACGGCATGCCAGCCGATCAAGAGGCGATGGAGTTCCTACTTGAGCTCAACAAGCTCGTAGCCGAGGACGAGGCGGCAGGCAGGCAGGTTCAGGGCCCTGGTGTGCCAAAAGGGCTCGACGCGCGCGATCCACGCTGGACGAGTGACGACTGCATCGAACCGCCCGGTGCGTGATGGAGGGGAGAAGACCATGGCTGACTCGATCGGCGATAGTCCGCAGCTGAGCAAGCTCTGGGACGACAAGAAGAACGGGGCGGCGACCGCCGTCCTGGTGCGAAGCTTCCGCCCGGTGTGGTGGCGCTGCGAGAACGGCCATTCGTTCCAGCGTTCGCCGCGCAGCATGCTCAGCGACTCCTCGTGCCCGAGCTGCCGCCGCGGTCCGACCATGAGCTCCATCGCTAAAGCGCGACCGGGCCTGGTCCCGCTTTGGAGCGCAGAAAAGAACGGCGGCCTTTCTCCGGAGACGGTAGACATCGCGCACTCGGGGAGTCTGGTGGCGATGCCCCAAGGGCCATGACTTTCAGCGCCCGCCGCTCATCATGATCAGGGACGGCGATTGTCCCGTCTGCGCCGTCGCCAAGACGTCCCTCGCCGTGATGAACCCGGCGATAGCCGCGGAGTGGCACCCGAAGCGAAACGGCGAAATCACGCCCGCTCAGGTCGACGCCGAACACGTCATGAACGCCTGGTGGCTCTGTCCGAATGGCCACGAGTACCAGGCGACCGTCCGATCCCGAACCCGGGGAAGCCGCAGCTGTCCCACCTGCTATGGCGGCTGGTCGCTCGAAAACCTGCGATCGTTCGTCAAGTCGCTCCTCTCGCACGTCGGCGCGTTCAATCCCAGCGAGATGTTCGCGCTAGCCATGCAGGCGGGGGTCTTCGCGGACAAGGATTCGCGGCCTTTCGTCATGGCGATCTCCACGGGGCGCTTCCCGCGAGACGAGCTGGAAAAGTTCGCCGAGGGCAAGCCTTCGCTGGTCGACGCATTTGGCGGGGACAAGGAGCTGACCCTGGAGATTGTCGACGGCCGGAGGCCTGATAGGCCTGCCGTGCCGGCGGATCCGTTCGCGCTTCCGTCGGCGCCGGAGCCGGTCGACGCCGGTGAGCGGGTCGACGTGGACGTCAGCCGCGAGGTCGACGCCACCGGAGCGACGGCGACGGCGGCCGTGGCAGCCGCCGACGACGAGATGCCGATCGTCAAGACGCGGGACGCGCTGGCCGCCCTGGATAGCGACCTCGTCGCGAACGCCGACGCGGAGACCGTGAAGTTCTTGCTCGACAGCGCGAAGGCCAAGCTCTGGCGCCACGCCTACGTCGCTCCGGCTGAGGCTCGCGAGCAGGCGGCTTCGTTCACCGGGGACGTCTACTCGACGCTGGTTCGCGATCGGTTCCTGGCCGAGTTCGACGAGGCTGAAGCGCTTCAACCGCCGGCCGGGTATGCCTTTCGTCCGGGCCCCGGCGCTCCGGTGACCCCGCCGAACCTCATGCAGCGCCGTGTGGCCGTCTCCGTGCGCAACGATCGGCGGTTTGGCAACTGGTCTGGGATGGGCGCCGGCAAGACGCTCAGCGCGATCGTCGCCACCCGCGTCACGGGCGCCACTCTCACGGTGATCTGTTGCCCGAATGCGGTCGTCGACAACTGGGATCAAGAGATCAAGATGGCGTTCCCGGCTTCCGAGGTCGCCAAGAAGACGTGGTATCCCGAGTGGCGCGACCCCCTCGGGGCGTCGCCGAGATATCTGGTGCTCAACTACGAGCAGTTCCAGCAGCCCAGCTCGGAGAAGGAGCTCGTCGCCTTCCTGGATCGCAACGTCGTCGACTTCATCGTCGTGGACGAGATTCACTACGCCAAGCAGCGCGAGGCTGGCGCCGAGATGTCGAAGCGCAAGAGGCTGGTGCAGGGCCTCATTCTCGAGGCCGCGAAAAAGTGCGGGGACCTTTGTGTGCTCGGCATGAGCGGGACGCCGGTCATCAACACCCTGCAGGAGGGGAAGAGCCTGGTCGAGATGATCACGGGCCACCGCCACGACGACCTCGACACGCGGGCCACGGTCCAGAACTGCATGCGGCTCTACCAGCGCCTGGTGACGCTCGGAACGCGGTGGAAACCCGACTACAAGATCCAGCTCGAGGTCCTCAAGGAGGAGATCGACTGCGAATCTTCGCTCGATGAGATCCGCGCCGTGGGCCGCGGCACCGTGCTCGACCTGGAGCAGGTCCTCACTCGGCTGCGCGCGCCGACCATCCTGAAGCATCTGTCTCCTGGCGAGAAGACCCTGATCTATACCCACTACGTCGATGGCGTGGCGAATGTACTCAGGGACGTGATCCAGCGCGCCGGCTACCGGGTCGGGCTCCTCACGGGCGATACGGACGGCGACCACCTCGAGGAGTTTTTGAAGCCCGATGGCAACATCGACGTGCTGGTGGCGTCGAGCCGCATCGGGACCGGGGTCAACGGGCTTCAGTACGTCTGCAACAAGCTGATCATCAACTCGCTCCCGTGGACGAACGCCGAATACGAGCAGCTCGTCGGCCGGCTGTATCGGCAGGGCAGCCGGTTCGACAAGGTCCGCGTCGTCATTCCCGTGACCTTCGCCAAAGTGAAAGGCGAGCGCTGGTCGTACTGCGAGTCGAAGCTACATCGCCTGGAATACAAGAAGTCGATCGCCGACGCGGCCGTGGACGGCGTGGTCCCCGAGGGCAACCTACGCACGCCGGCGCAGGCGCAGCAGGACATCATGGACTGGCTCACGCGCCTGGAGACAGGCAAGGTCGCCGAGGTCCGGCGGCCGGTCATCACGATTCCCCTGTCGGGCGAGCCGAGCGAGGTCGAGCGCCGGGTCGCGCGCTACGGCGACTTCTCGAAGATGAACAACCGCTGGTACGCCTCCTCCAGCGAGTCAACCCACGCGCGGCTCGCGCAGAACCCCGAAGAGTGGGCTCACTACCACACGATGTACCAGCAGCTTCGTGAGTCTTGGCCTGTGGTTCCCTACAAGGAAGAGATTCGGTGGCTTTCCGAGCGTGAAGGTCTCGTGGTCGGCGACTTCGGCTGCGGCGAGGCGCTCATCGCCGCGGCCGTCGCTGATCGCCACCAGGTCCACAGCTTCGATCACGTGGCGATAGATCAGCGCGTCGTCGCCTGCGACATCGCTCATGTGCCGTTGGAGAAGGGGACGCTGGACGTCGCGATCTTCTGCTTGGCCTTGATGGGCGCGAACTTCGCGGACTACCTGCGCGAGGCTCACCGCTGCCTGCGTCTCGACGGCTGGCTGCACATCTGGGAGCCCGCCAGCTACTTCGACGACGTGAGCAAGTTCTGCTCCAGGTTGAGCCGCCTCGGCTTCGACGTCATGGCGCCCCAAACCGAGGGTGCCTTCGTGGGCATCTACGCGGTCCGGAACGCCAAGAAGCCGGACCCGGCGACGGTGCTCCCGTTCCGCGGGACCGGCCAATAGCCGTTTCGGAGCGAATGCAGATGTCGATGCGATATGCGACGCACTCCGGAAGAGGCCTCGGTACTATGCGGGTGCTGTTGCTTGCCAGCGTAGCCAGCTGCGCCTCCTCCGCAGTCGAACCAGATCCGGTGACGCCCGCCGCCGTCCGACCCGAGCCAAAGGTCCCCCAGTGCATGGAGGAGGTCGAAAGATGGCGTCGCGAGCCCCCGCTGACGCCGGCCAGTTTCCAGAGGCGCGGTGGCTTCGACATGACGCCCGTGGAACGGGCGATCTACCATGTCGAACTCGAACGGCGCGCCGCGCAGGAGGGCGTGTCGCTCGATGAGGAGTACGGTCGCGATGTCCGGCAAGCCGTAGACGAAGAGCTGCGCTGGCGTGCCAAAGAGACGAAGCGATGCCGCGCGGAGCAAGAGAGGCTCAACTCGCCGAACCCTGGACTGGCTGAGAAGAAGTGGCGGGAGGAGGAGACGAAACGTCACCGCGCCCGCGCCCTCGAGGAGTGGTGCAGGGAGGAGCGACTCCTTGAGACGCCGTCACCCACCTGCTCGACAGCGGCCTCCCCAGCAGGGAACGGCCCTTAGCTCGTCACTCGATCTTGTCGAGGAGCTTCGAATCTCCGGGCTCTCGAGACAACCCCGCCGACGGTCCGGCGAACACGAGGCGGGCACTCTGGGCATTGTCGTTGAATGCGCAAAGCGCGAGCTGAATCGCGTCCTGCATGCTGAGGTGATGCTCAGCCGCCCACGCCGCGAGGGTCTCGAAGACCTCGCGATCGACGTGGAGCGCGTCGGCGACGACGAACCGGCGGCACTCGGACAAGGACAGCCTCACACCTGCTACTCGGCGCGGGGGCGAAGATGTTGCGTTGGATCGGCAAGAATCCCGAACGCGGACAGGCCGATCTTCGTCGCCCACCAGTCGCCCGGACGACGCGGATTCAGCCGGTTTCAGCCTCTCTCTCAACGGATTCAAGTCCAAACCACCCAAGCCCGCGTGCACCTTGTGCAAGGCGGCGCAGTGGCATGGTTCATTGTAGTTGCCGGGAACGGTTCCGTTCCCGGCGCCGAGGCCGGTGAGTGGAGGTGCCGGCAGCTTTGCCGGGGTGTGCGAACAAACCTTCGAAAGAATCACGGCCGGCGGCGGACGGACTGCCGTTGCGACGCGATGAAGGCCTCTAGATCACTCCGCGCGATCCTGATGACGCTCAAGACCCGAACGTGCGCCAACCGCCCATCCGCACAGAGGCCGTACACCGTGGCCGTGGCTATGCCGAGCTGCTCGGCGGCCTGCTTGACCGAAAGTAAGGGCTCGCCTGCCCCAGCACCCCCAGCATTCAGCCGATTTCCCAGACACACACCACACACAAAATCCTTCCTAATCGGTGCATTTCCTGACGCGGACTGCCAATTAACGCTGTGCATATTGTGATTACTTCCAACGACTTGCAACGCCTTGCTACCCCCTCCAACCCCCTTTCCCGGTTTTCCCAAGCTGAATGTCGCCGGTTCGAACCCGGTATCCCGCTCCGTCGGAAGTCCCTGGAAGCTGAGACAAGTCGGGCTCGAGGTGGCAGTACGTAGCAGCCGCCGATAGGTGGTCGCGCTCGACACGCACGAGCGGAGACGTGACTTCCTGCCCGTCGACCGACGGCGGCGGCAGCTATGGGTGCATGCCGAGCCTCTCCTGAACGAAAGCCCGTATTGCCTGCCAATATACGGGAGAGGAAGTCAGGTCATTGTGTCCATGGTTTGGCACACAGACCCACTCCCTCATGGCTGCGCCAGCCGCCTCGAACGCTGCTCGGCCTTCGGACGGAGCGATCAGATCGTCGTGTTCGCCATGCACTACGAGAAGTGGCAAACTCCCAGCCCGCAGCTTCGGAACCGGGTCGAAATCGCGGCGCTCCTCATCCGACGGCCGCATCTCCGCGCCGAATCCTCGGCGCGCCAGGAGGGCGTCCAGATCCACGAGGCCGCTTTCCCAGATGAAGCCGATCGTCGTAGGCGATGGAGCTCGGTAGAGCGCCGCCGCTGCCGCGCTGCCGAGTGACCGACCCATCACGATGAGCGGTCGATCCCCCATTGCCGCGACGACGAGCATGGCGTCTTCGATGACCGTCCGCAACGTCGGCTCCCCGGTACTCAGCCCGTATCCGCGGTAGTCGACGACGGCCAGCGCCGCCCCGGTGGCTGCGAAGAGCGGCGCGATCTCGTCGTAGTCGGCGACGACCTCGCCGTTGCCATGAAATAGAAGCACCACCACCCGTGATCCCGCCGGGCCGTGAACACGCAAGTGCAGGCGAGCACCCGGAACTTCGACGAAACTATCGACCGCACCCCTGGGCGGAGGGCCGGCGTCACGCCTCGGGAAGAACAGCCGCCGGTTGAAGTCCACGGTGTCGAACAGAGACATCACAGGGGATGTTACTGCGTCAGCGCTGCTTTCAAGGGCCGTTGCCCCCCGACATCTTGTCGCCGATAGACTCCGCCCGTCCCGCGCGGTGGAACCGATGGACATGGATTTTCGGTCGGCAGTGGCGACGTGCCCGCGGGAGTCCAGTCCCTCGTCGATCTCCTGACCGGGCTGCATCGAGGGTCAGACCACCTCCCGGCAGCCTATTTCTTGGAGGGGGCTGCGGCGTATTTGGCGACCTCGGCCTCCTGCGCGCGCTGCAGCTCTTCGGGCGACAGGTCCTGCGTGTGCTGCGCCAGCGCCCACTCCTGTCCGAAACGATCGCCGAGCATGGCGATGCGGTCGCCCCAGAACATGTCGCCGGGGGCCATCTTGATCGTGGCGCCGGCGCCGACCGCGCGGTTGAACAGCGCGTCGACGTCCGTGGTGTAGATCCATAGCTTGGATCGGTTGGGCGAGGCGCCCATCTCCGGGAAGGTGTCGTTGATGAAGATCGCCGAGTCGCCGATCCGGATCACCGCGTGCCAGATCTTCTGGCCGCTGGGATCGGGGGCGCGCATCTCCTCCACCGCGCCGAAGGCTGCCTTGTAAAAGGCGATCGCCTCGGACGCGCCCTCGACGGTCAGCGCGGCCGTAACCGTGTGCAGACCTCCGGGATCGGTTTGGCCATCGGGCAGAGTTTACACGAAGCGCACCGTGCGGAAACCTCGCCGTCGCCGGCGGCGGGGCAGATTTGACGGCGACCGATTGACGATTGTGGCCGCAAGGCCCAGCCGCGAAAGGAGCGCGCCCGATGAGTGGACTTGGAGGCTTGAACCGATCACCCGATGGCGTCGTGCTGGGCCTGGTGCAACTGCAGCTGCCGACGGTGCGCGATGCCACCGAACTGGCCGCGCAGACCGAGCGCATCGTGGCGATGGTCGGTAAGGCGCGGCGCAACCTTCCGCAGATGGACCTGGTGGTGTTCCCCGAGTACGCGCTACATGGCCTATCGATGAGCACGGCGCCCGAGCTGATGTGCCGGATGGACGGACCGGAGATCGCGGCCTTCCGAGGCGCGTGCCGGGCGAATCGGATCTGGGGGTGCTTCTCGATCATGGAGGCCAACCCGCACGGTAGTCCGTACAACACCGGCGTGATCTTCGATGACCGGGGCGAGCTGCGTCTCTACTACCGCAAGCTGCATCCCTGGGTGCCGGTCGAGCCCTGGGAGCCGGGCGACGCGGGCATCCCCGTGTGCGAGGGACCGCGCGGCAGCCGCCTGGCGCTGATCATCTGCCACGACGGTATGTTCCCCGAGATGGCGCGCGAGTGCGCCTACAAGGGCGCGGAGATCATCATCCGCACGGCGGGTTACACTGCGCCGATCCGCCACGCCTGGCGCGTCACCAATCAGGCCAATGCCTTTTGCAACCTGGCCGTCACCGCGTCGGTCTGCCTTTGCGGCTCGGACGGCACCTTCGATTCGATGGGCGAGGGAATGATCGTCAACTTCGACGGCACGCCGCTGGTCACCGGCGGTGGCCGCCCCGACGAGATCATCACCGCCGAGGTGCGGCCCGATCTGGTGCGTGTGGCGCGCCGGGAGTGGGGCGTGGAGAACAACATCTACCAGTTGGCCCACCGGGGCTACGTAGCGGTCGCGGGCGGCGCGGGTGACTGTCCCTACACCTATATGACGGATCTGGTCGCCGGCCGCTATCGCTTGCCCTGGGAGGCGGATGTGGTGCAGGTCGACGGAACATCCTGTGGTTTTCCCGCGCCCACGAGGCGCTACCAGCCGCGCGCCGACAGCGGCGCAAGTACTGACAGCGGTGCGGGCGAGCCGATCGACGTCGAGCGCACCGATTCGCGCGCGACCTTCCCGCTGCGATCCTGAGATCGTTGCTACAGGCAGCCTCCCCCCGAACCCGCACCGAGTCCATTCCGCAACAAGCTGGTCTCGACCGGGAGCATCTACATCCAGCCGCGCCACTTCAACCAGGCGAGCGGCACCAGCGCGCTCACGATGATCAGCGCGATGGCGTAGGGATAGCCGAGCCGCCAGCCCAGCTCGGGCATGAACTTGAAGTTCATGCCGTAGATGCCGGCGATCAAGACGGGCGGGACGCCCACCACCGACACGACGGTCAGGGTCTTGACGATGTCGTTCTGTTGAATGCTGATGAAGCCGAGGGTCGCGTCCAGCAGAAACTGAACCTTCGCCGCCAGATGGGCCTGATAGTCGTTGAGGGAGGTGATGTCCACGCGGATCGCGCCCAGGCGGGTGGGGGCCTCCTTCACCTGGCCCGCGGGGGCGGTCTCTTGCACGAACGCGGCGATGCGGCCCATGCCGAGCAACGTGTCGCGAAGGTGAGAGAGCCCGTCGCTCATGCGACCGAGCTTCCGCAAGCCGGAGCGCAGCTCCTGACTGGTCTTCTGGCGCCGGATCCTCGAGGGCAGGGGGCCGCGAAACGCGGCATGCGAGATGGTCTCCAACTCGGCGCTGGCGCGCTCGAGCGCGTCCGCGGTGGAGTCGACGATCATCTCCAGCACCCGCAGGAAGGCGTCGCTGGCGCTCGGCTGCCCGCTCTCCGCATAGCCGCGCGCCAGCGCCTCGAACCCCGGGAAGGGGGCGAACCGCTGGGTGACCAGCAACCGGGGCGTCAGGACGAAGCCGATCATCGTCGGCACGTCGTTGACACAGTCGCTCCCCGTGAGGACGGGCGTGGACAGGTAGAGCGCGCCGTCCTGCTGGTAGACCCGGCTCGATGACTCGATCTCCTCGATGTTGGCGCGCGAGGGAAGGCGCACCCCGGTCACCGTCTCGACGGCCGACCGCTCTTCGGGCGTGGGGTCGAGCAGATCGATCCAGACGGCGTCGGCGAGCGTCGTGGCGCCGCCGTCTGGGATGCGGGCGAGCATCGGATGCCCCCGTTTCTAGCACGCGCGTCCGGGCCAGCCGCTCGCCGCCGCGTCACCTCGCCAGGACGATCGTCGCGCCGTTGTTCAGCACCACCAGATCGGCCCGAGGGTCGCCGCCGCGCTAGTCGCCGTCACAATCGACGCCGACCACATCATCGAAAGCATCAAGCTGCACCGCCTGTACAGCCTCAGCTTCTGGGACGCTCTCGTCGTCCACGCCGCGCGCCGGGCCGGCTGCGGTCGTGTGATGACGGAAGATCTGCAATCGGGTCAACGGATCGAAGGCGTCGAGATCGTCAACCCGTTCGCGTAGCCGATCGAGGCGCACCCCGGCTTGCAATTTCGAGCATCGTGCACAGAACATGGGATCCAAGGAGGCAGTCATGCTCGAGGCCAAGGAATCAGTCGGCACGCTGGCGGTGAAGGACCTGTCCGGCGCCCGGAAGTTTTACGAGGGGGTCCTGGGATTGAAGGTGGCAAACGAGCAGGGCTCGGAGGCGATCACCTTCCAGAGCGGGGCTTCCAAGATCCTGGTCTATCGTTCGCAGTACGCGGGAACGAACAAGGCCACGGCCCTGAACTGGCTGGTGGGAAAAGACATCGAGACCATCGCTCGGGGTCTCAAGGAACGGGGCGTCGTCTTCGAGCGCTACGAGATTCCCGGCATGACCCACGAAGGCGATTTGCACGTCATGGGTGATTTCAAGACCGCCTGGTTCAGGGATCCCGACGGGAACATCCTCTGCCTGATGAATATGTAGCTCCCGTTCTCGTCTACGTGCGGCCTGCGGGACGCGCGGGCAGGTCCGCGCCGCGCTATCGTTGCTCTGAGATGTCGAGCCGTCGGAGTGCCCTGGGGATCCTGATCGTCGGCGTCGCTGCCGGGGTTGCCAGCGCGTCGAACGCCGCTCCTGTCGCGTCCGCCACGCCACCTCCGCCGCCGGACGAGCTGGGGCGCATCGACTTCCCGGTCACGGGGACACCGCCCGCCCGACAGCATTTCTTGCGTGGCGTGCTCGCCATGCACTCGTTCTGGTACGAGGAGGCGCGCGACGAATTTCAGGCGGCGACCCGGCTCGAGCCGGCGTTCGCCATGGGCTACTGGGGCGAGGCACTCACCTATTTCCACCCGGTCTGGGGCCAGGAGAACCTGGTGGGCGAGCGGGCCGCCCTGGCGCGGATCCCGGCCGGCGCTCGACTGACGGCGCGCGAGGAGGGGCTGATCTCCGCGGCGCGGATCCTCGTCGGCACCGGCGGCTTGCCGGCGCGGTGGACCGCCTACGCCGACGCCATGCGAGGGCTGCACCAGCGCTTCCCTGAGGACGACGAGGTCGCCACTCTCTTCGCGGTGGCGCTGCTCGGCAACGGCTACCGGGATCGGGAGAGCGGCACGGCGTCTCCTGATTTTCGGCCCTTCGCCGAGGCCGCCGCCATCGGGCTCGAGGTGCTCGGACGCAACCCGAGACATCCGGGGGCCGCTCACTACGTGATCCATGCGTTCGACGATCCCGAGCACGCGATCCTGGCCTTGCCGGCCGCGCGCCTCTACGCCCAGATCGCGCCCGAGGCGTCGCACGCCCGCCACATGCCCTCGCACATCTTCGTTCAGCTCGGCATGTGGCCGGAGGCCGACGCGTCGAACGAGTCCGCCTGGGCGGCATCCCAGGCCTCGATCGAGCGCAAACACCTCGATCCCAGCTTCAGCGACTTCCACAGCCTGTCGTGGCTGCAAGCGATCGCGCTCGAAGAGGGCCAGGTCGAGCGCGCGCGAGAGATCCTCATGCGCGGCGTGGCGGTGGTGAAGGCGTCGCGCGATCCCGACTGGGGGCCGCTCCAGGCGGGGCGGATGGGCGCGGAGTACATTCTGAGGACCGGGGAATGGCCGCGGATGGACGAGCTGCTCGCGCCCTTGCGGACCGTCCGCCAAACCGTCACGAGCTCGGCGACCCAGGCGGCGATGCCGGGCTGCAAGGGCCACGTGGAGGCCAGCGCGGCGCGCGCGGGCCTGTTCGCCGACGCATGGCTGGCGTTCATGGAGGGCGAGGCCGCAGCGGCCCGCGCCGATCTCGCCACCCTCACCAGGAGCCGCGGCGCGCTGGCCGCCATCGTCGCGCGGATGAGCGCCGTTCCGGTCGACGCCGAAGACCTGCGCGGCTGGAAGGTCAGGAACCTCGAGCTCGACGCCCGGAGCGCCGAGCTCGCGCCCGCGCCGAGCGAGGTGGTCGGCATCCTGCGCGCGGCCGCGACCCTCGATGAGAGCGTGCCCGCGATCGGCGTCGTGGGCGACATCCTGCCGCGCGAGCGCCTCGGCGAATACCTGCTCGCACACGGTCGCGCACCGGAGGCCCTCGCGGAGCTCCGGCGCGCGCTGGTCCTGCATCCGCGGCGGGCGCGCAGCCTGCTCGGAGCGGCGCGTGCGGCGCGTGCCGCCGGGGACCCGAGCGCGCGCCGGTATTACGCCGAGTTGGCCCAGGTCTGGGCGCACGCCGACAGCGCTCCTGCCGTCATCGAGGCGCGCACCCTGGCGAGGGCGCCTTAGCGGAGCGCCTCCGCCAGAAACGCCGTTCGACTGTCCTCGGACGAGGTTTACAATGCTTCAAATGAGGCCCCGCTTGTCGGTCCTGTTCTTGGTCTTGGCGTTTGCGTGCACCTCCTCCGCATCCAAACAGAGCGGCGTAGCGCACGATGCCGGGATCGAGGCGGACGGATCTCTGCCGGAACAACCCGACACCGACGGTGGAACGGCTCCCATCGACGCAGACGCAGCGGGCGATGCTCCGGCGACGATCGCGCCCGAGGCGTTGGCTGTGGGAGACCTCAAGCGGGCAGGCCTCGCGCGGGGTGGCGTGGTTTGCTCGTGCGTGCTCCCCGCGCTCAGCCCGACGGACCTGCCCGGTTGCGCCATCGCAGAGAGCGGTGCGGCCGAGTTGCTTTTCGGCGCGGCCGGCGAGCGCTGCGTCCTGGACCTGGCCCGCGACGATCCGATGCTCCGTGAGTATCTCGAATGCAAGGCGAGAGCCTTGGCGGCGGACGCCGAGTGCTTCAAATCAACCTGTCCGGCGCCGCCAAGCTCGGATTGCCCTGGCAGGGGAGAAGAATGTTCGCTCCCCGCCGCAACGGAGGCCCTCTGGCTGGGTTGCCGCGACGCCTATTATTGTGGCGATAGGCGCGCCGACGCCATGCACTGCAACGACGTCTTCGACTGCCCCGATCGCTCCGACGAGGTCGGTTGCGGGTCCGGTCGAATCATTTGCGACGATGAGACGCACATCGTGGTCAACCTTTCTGTCTGCGACGGCAACTACGGCACCAACGGTCCGTGCGTGGCCGCGTCCGCCTGCGCGATTGGCGCCCAGGGGCAACCAGAGTTCGTTTGTGGCAACGGAGCGGTCGTGCCGCTCAGCCGGCTCTGCGACGGCGAGGACGACTGCCTCAACGGGCAGGATGAGCGGTCCTGCGCGCCGTGAACGCGCGTCCCGCGGACAGGCCCGGTCACGACGTGGGCGCGAGCCCCGGCCCCGCGAGCTGCCTGACCACGTTCGGCAGCGCGTCCGCCGTGACCGAGATGCTGTCGAGGCCCGTGTCCGCGAGGAACGTGGCGAATTCGGGGTGGTCGCTCGGTGCCTGGCCGCACAACCCGACCTTGCGCCCGGCGGCGTGGGCTGCCGCGGTGACCATCTGGATCATCTTCTTCACGCCCGGATCCCGCTCGTCGAAGATGTGGGCCAGCAGCTCGGAGTCCCGGTCGACCCCGAGCGTCAGCTGGGTCAGATCGTTCGACCCGATGGAGAAGCCGTCGAAGATCGCGGCGAACTCCGTCGCCAAGATGACGTTGTTCGGGATCTCGCACATCACGTAGATCTCCAGCTCGTCCTGGCCGCGGCAGAGGCTGTGCTTCGCCATCTCGTCCACCACCCGCTGTGCCTCGGTCAGCGTCCGACAGAACGGAATCATGACCTTGACGTTGCGCAGGCCCAGGTCGACGCGCACCCGCCGGATGGCCGCGCACTCCAGGCCGAACGCCTCGCGGTAACGCTCGTCGTAGTAGCGCGAGGCGCCACGGAACCCGATCATGGGGTTGCTCTCGATGGGCTCGAAGGGCCGCCCGCCCAGCAGCCCCGCGTACTCGTTGGTCTTGAAGTCCGAGAACCTGACGATGACCGGGCGGGGATGAAAGGCCGCCGCGATCTGGGCCACGCCCGTCGCCAGCCGGTCGACGAAGAACTCCGCCGGCGTGGCGAATCCCTGCGCGCGCTCGCGGACCTGGGCCGCCACCTCGGGGTCCAGGCGCTCGGGGTGAATCAGGGCCATCGGATGCACGCCGATCCAGCTGGAGACGACGAACTCCAGGCGCGCCAGCCCCACGCCGGCGCTGGGGAGGCTGGACAGATTGAAGGCGTTTCGGGGATCGCCGACGTTGAGCATCACGGGAACGCGAGGGATCGGCAGCGAGGCCGGATCCAGCTCCTCGCGCTCGAACGCGAGCCGGCCCTCGTAGACCCGTCCTTCGTCGCCCTCCGCGGCCGAGACGGTGACCTCGGCTCCGGTGCGCACGACGGAGGTCGCGTTACCGGTGCCCACGACGCACGGCAGACCCATCTCGCGCGACACGATCGCGGCGTGGCAGGTGCGTCCGCCTTGTTCGGTGACCACCGCGGCGGCGCGCCTGAGGACCGGCTCCCAGTCCGGGTCGGTGCTGGGGGCGACCAGCACCTCGCCGTCGCGAAAGCTGCCCAGCTCGGCGGCCGAGCGGATGACCCGCGCGATGCCGGCGCCCACCCGGGCGCCCACGCTCTTGCCCACCGCCAGCACCCGTCCTTTGCCGTGCATGTGGAAGATCTCGATGCGCGCCGACCGCGCCTGCGACTGCACCGTCTCGGGTCGGGCCTGGACGATGAAGAGCCGACCGCTCTTGCCGTCCTTGGCCCACTCGATGTCCATCGGCGTCGGCCGTCCGGCGCGGGCGGCGTAGTGGGCCTCGATCGCCACCGCCCAGCGCGCCAGCGTCAGCGCCTCGTCGTCGGTCAACACCAGGCGCCGCCGCTCGGCCTCCGGCACCGCCTCCTCGACGGTGGCGGCTTCGTTCGCGGCGCCATAGCGGAGGCGCACGGCCTTGTCGCCGCGGTCGCGCTTGATGATGGCGCGCTTGCCCTCGGCCAGCGTCGCCTTGAACACCCAGGTCTCGTCCGGGTTCACGCGGCCCTTGACGACGGACTCACCCAGCCCCCAGGAACCCGTGATGGTGACGACCCCGCGGTGTCCACTCTCGGTGTCGAGGGTGAAGATGACCCCGGCGCTCGCCAGGTCGCTGCGCACCATCTTCTGCACGCCGACCGACAAGGCGACGTCACGATGCGAGTAGCCCCGCTCGGCGCGGTAGACGATCGCGCGGTCCGTGAACAGGGACGCCATGCAGTCACGGACGGCCTGCAGCAGCGCCTCGTCTCCGCGCACGTTGAGATAGGACTCGTGCTGGCCTGCGAAGGAGGCCGCCGGCAGATCCTCGGCGGTGGCGCTGGAGCGCACCGCGACGTCGGTGTCGGCCTCCTCGTACTGGCGCGCCAGACGGTGGTACGCGGACAAGATCTCCTCGCGCAGCTCCACCGGCAAGGGCAACGCGCAAACGCGCTCGCGCGCCCGCAGGCCCGCGCGGGCCACGCACTCCACGTCGTGGACATCCACCCGATCCAGGTCGTCGTAGATGGCCTTCGCCGTATCTTGCTGGGCGAGGTGGCGGCGAAACGCCTCAGCGGTGATCGCGAACCCGTCGGGTACGCGAACTCCGGTCGGCGCCAGCGCGCGGATGAGCTCCCCGATGGAGGCGTTCTTGCCGCCCACCTCGGGGAGACGGCTCAGATCGATCTCGTTGAAAGGCACCACCAGCGGTCGTTGCGTCATGGTGTTCGTTCCAATGCATGCCCGGCGCCAGCGCGAGGACTCAGTGAACGGCGTGGTCGTGAATGGCGTGAAGCCAGCGCCAGAGCGTGCGGATGTCCTTGTCCGGGACCTGATTCAGCACGGGCATGGTGCCGTCGGTGTAGCCCTTGATCTTCTCGTGCAGGCTCGGGGGCTGGCTGAGATCGGTCACCGCCATCGGTGGGACGCGCCGATAAGCGTCCATGTCGCTGAGGAAATCCGGTCCGCGCTTCGCGCCGTTCCCTCCGATGCCGTGGCAGGTCTGACAGTGCTGCATGTAGATCGGCCACCCGGACCTGTCGGGCAATCGCCGGGTGGGCTGGGCCAGCCACGCCTCATAGTTCTTCCAGGTCACCAGCCGGATGACGGTCAGCTCCCCGGGATAGATCCAGGGGCTGTAGCTCGTGACCCGGCGGCCATAGACGATCTTGGGACAGTGCAGTTGCGCGCCATTGAGCAGGGGATAAGACGACTCGTACCGCTCCATCGCGTCGCCGTGCTCGAGCGCGATGAAGATCGCGTTCACCTCGTCACGGTCGCGCAGCCGAACCGGGATCTCCATCCCGTCGGCGTAGCCGAAGATGACGGCGTCGACCTGCTTCGGCGCCTTCACCAGCGCCAGCAACTGGGACAACGACACGCCTCGGACCCTGTGGTCGTGTCCATCCTGGACGTCGCGTCGGATCATCTGGCCACGTGAGTCCGCGTCGACCACGACGGTGCGCTTGGCGTTGGCGGCGCCGGCGACTGGCCCCCATTCGACCGGGATACCGGCCGGCTCCCCGGCCATCACCGTTCGGGCTGAAATCGAGAGGACGGCCAGCGTTGACATGACGATGAGCGTGGGTTTCACGATTTCCACCTGACGCAAGGTCCGTACCGAACAGCCGCTCGGGGGCGGAACCCGTTTCATGCACCGCTGGCTCGGTCTTGGGCGCAGCTTTCGCGACAATTTTTCGCCGCTTCGGGCGCCGCGCGCAATTCTCGCGAATCGTTGCGGGGCGCCCGCGGGTGTTGACGGGCTGGCGAGCGGTTCGCAGGACCGCCGGCCATCGACGTGCCGCACGGGCGTGCGCTGCGCGGCCGGTGACCTCATGGATTCCCTCTCCCGCTTGCGGGAGCCCCCGAAGATACGATCCAGACGGGCGAATCCGCCGCCCTCGCGCTTGAAGACCAAGTCCGGATCGACGAGCCTTGACAGAACGCCGCCGGACGAAGAGAAGCGCTGATAGGCACGCCATGATCCTCGACGAAAAGGCCTTGCTCGAGAAGCTCCGCCGCATCGAAGCCCTGCACGCCGGCGCTACCACGCCGGGTGAGCGCGACGCCGCCGCGAACGCGATACGGAACATCCAGCAGCGGCTCGCCCTGGCCGAGCAGGAGGCGCCGCCCGTCGAGTACAAGTTCACGCTTGCCGATCACTGGTCGCGCAAGCTGTTCATGGCGCTCGCGCGGCGCTACGGCCTGAAGCCGTTCCGCTACCGCGGGCAGCGGTACACGACGGTCATGCTGCGCGTGCCGAAGCGGTTCGTCGACGATACCTTGTGGCCAGAGTACTGCGAGCTGAACACGACGTTACGGCAGACCCTGGAGCAGGCGACCGACCAGGTGTTGAAGGTGGTCTTTGAACAGGAGGCCACCGAGCCCGAGGAGCGCGAGCAGCCGCGCCCGCTGCCGGCGTTGACGTCCGGCGATTGACCGCCCTGAAGCGATCCGTCGTCTCCGCCGGCCATTTCGATTTTCAGCGAGCTGACTCCGGTTCTCGGAGTCCGCGGTCGGGCCGCGTGGTCGATCCGGCGTGTCGGCGCGGCGCGAGGGCGGCACGTGGGTTGCTGCGTCACCCGGCAACTCGTCCAAGCGTTAATCGGGATTCGTGTGATTGGCGTCGAGGAGGGACTTTTGACGTCGACAACGAGGGTGAATATCGCGCTGGCCGTTGCGTGCTTGATGGCTCAAACGCAGATAGGTTGCCTGCCGAGCGAGCTCGACGCCGGGGGCGTGGCCACGCTCGGTTCGGCGAGCTTCGCCCTCACGCTCGCGAACAACACGACGGTCACTCGAGTCGCCTACGCCATAACGAGAAACGGGGCCGAGCCGGTCACCGGCGTCGTGGACGTGAGCGACAGCGCGGCGACCGTCTCCTTCGCCATCGGCGGGATCCACGCCGGCACGGGATATCTCGTGGAGCTCTCGGCCAACCTCGACGACGGGAGCGCGGCCTGCGTCGGACAGAGCCACTTCGACGTCGTTGCGGGCGGGGCGACCTCGGTCTCCGTGATCCTCCAGTGCAGGGGCACCACCGGCTCTCCCCCGGGACCGATCCAGGTCGGCGGGGGCATCGACACCTGTCCGGTCATCACCTCGATCGTGGCTTCGCCCGCCAGGGTGGCGGTCGGGGGGACCATCGCCCTGTCCGCCGACGCGGTGGACGCGGACGGTGACGCCATCTCGTTCCTCTGGACCGCCTCGGGCCAATACGGCGTCATCCGCCAACCCAGGGCCGCGAGCACGCGATTCGCTTGCGTGCTCCCGGGGACGGTCGACCTCTCGATCGCGGCCTCCGACGGCAACTGCTCCGATTCGCAGACCTTCTCGATCACATGCACCTCGGCCGGAGTCGGTGGAGCGGCGGGCGCCTCGGGCGATCCGGTCGCGGGCGGAGCGCCATGATGACCAGGCGACTGCTCATTTTCGCGTCGACGTTCGTGCTGGCGGTTCCGGCCGCATGCTCCGACGGTGGCTCGACGATCCTCGTGACGACGGGCGATTCGGGAGTGGACGCGCCCGAAGCCGACGTCGATGGGGGACCGGCCGGCGACGGGCGCGACGCCCCGGACGCAACCCCGGACGGGACCACGGACGCGACAGGCGACGCCGGAGTCCCCGTGAGCATCAAGGTCACGGGCGATCATTGCCCGACCGTGGGCGCGGCGGCCTCGCCGCAATCCGCCGCCATCGGTCGAACGATCTCGATCAGCGCCGAGGGCCAGGATCAGGACGGCGACGTGCTCTCGTTTCACTGGTCGGCGAGCTCCGGAACATTCTCGGCGCCAGACGCGCGCATGGGCCAGTACACGTGCGAGGCGGCGGGCGAGCAGATCCTCACGATCGCGGTCTCGGACGGAAGGTGCAGCGCCGAGTCGGTCGTCCCTGTCACTTGTGCCGCGGGGCCTTGAATGGAACGCGATCCGTCGGAATCGGAATGGCTTGCCCCGGCCGCGGCTGAACCTCCGGCGGTGTCCGCGTTCGCGTGGTCCCGTCGAGCGATGGCGTCAGCGGCGCTCGTGTGGGCGCTCGCGGGAGCCACCCCTTCGTGCTCGCTGCTCTTGAACAGCGAGGCCACGCAGTGCCGCGGCCAGCCCGACTGCTCCCGCTTTCCTGGCACGGTCTGCGACGTCACGGTCGGGATTTGTGTGGCCTCGCCGTTCGACGCCCACCCTGCAACCAAGTTCGACGCGAGCGACGGCGGGGATGCGCCGACGGCGGACGCTGGCCCTCCCGGGTCCGATCTGCGAGCGGATGCCACCCCCGAGGCACCGACCGAGGCGGGCGCAGCGGCCCACGATGTCGGCCCGAGCGTCGACAGAGCTGGCGGCGGGAGCGCAGGTCAGTGTCCTGACCTGGACGGCAATGGGGTCATGGACTGCCTCGAAAGCCTGGTCCCCAACCCCGGCTTCAACACAGGCATCGCAGGTTGGGCCTCGGAGTTGGGGATGACCCAGGCGTTCGAGCCGTCGTCCGACGGTGAAGGGAACCCCGCTTCGGGCTCGCTGGCGGTCACGAACACCGTCCAGTCGAGTACGGCGCCGGGGTCGACGATGGGCGGCTCGAGCCAGTGCTTCCCCGCGACCGGAGCGGCCAGCTACGACTTGTACCTGGAGACCGCCGTGACCCCCCAGGCCGACGGCTTCGTACAGGCGGGCGCCGCGGTCGCGTTCTATGAGACGGCTGATTGTTCGGGTCCGGCCCTCGATAGATCGGTGCCGGATCTGGTCGACCAATCCGTCACGGGCTGGCAGGTCCTCTACAACATCGTCCGAGCTCCGCAACGAACGGCGTCCTTCCTCGTTCGTCTGGTGGTGGTCAAGCCGTTCGCTGCGGCCGCTTCGCGGGCGCTGTTCGACAACATCCTGCTCGAGGCCCGATGACCAGGTCGGCGAAACTTGCTGGTCTGGTCCTCACCAGCCCGCGTGGGCGAGTCGCGCGCCCGTGTCGTCCCCCGCGGGCGTCGGCCGGGAGAAGGTCAGATACAGCGAAATCGCCGAGAGCACGAGGGTCCCCGCGAGGAGCCCGTCGCTCGCCAGGGCGAAGTGACGCTCCCTGTCCCGAAGACCGTCTAGGGTGCCCTGCGAAACCGGATACGAGTCCAGCTTCCGCTGCAACTCCATCGATGTCCTCCACGCGAAAGCCCCGGTCACCGCGGCGGAGCCGGCCATCAGGCCAGTCAGCGTCCACGCGAACCAGGGACCAGAGCGCCGGGCAGCAGGTTCCTGCGCCTCCTGCCGGGCACCGTCGGGGCGGCCGTGGGGCGGCCTTGACCTGCTGAGGTCGAGCGCGGTCGGAGCTCGAGGAGGGAGCCCGGGATCGGCGGAGCCATCGGGCGGGAGCTTCAGCTGCGGCAAAGGCGTGTCGAACTTCACCGTGATCCTCTGCCCACTCGGCAACTCGACGATGCGGACCTGCCGCTCGCCGGTGACGGCGATGAGCTCGACGCGGTGGCTCCCCACATTCACCGTCACGGGGGCGCCGAGCGGCGTCGTGCCCAGGTCGCGGTCGTCGACCATCACGCGATATCCGGTCACCGCGACGGGAATCTCCAGGGACCCGATGCGTTGCCGGAGCTGCTCGAGATCCCTCGTCACCTCCTGGCGGCGCGCCGCGGGGATGCGATCGTCGCCCTCGGCGACATAGCGGCTGAGGAATTCGAACGCGGCGGCATAGTCATGACTTTGATAGGACACTTGCCCGAGGTTGAAGAGGATCCGAAAATTGGGGACCAGCTCGTAGGCCCGCTTCAACTCGACCAGGGCGCCAGAGAAATCGCCCTCGGTGTACAAGTCCACGCCTCGTCGGAACCGCAGCTGCGCCTCCTCCACGCGGGCGGCCGCCGCGGCGTCAACGACGCCGTGCGAATCGGCCAGCGCAGGGCCACGGCAAACCGCCAGTGCGGCGACGGCGGCAACGACGATCGCCGACCGGCGAGGCGCTACCCCACGGTGCCTCATGGCTGGTTGAACGGGTCGGCCACATCGATGGGTCGGAGCGCGATGGGGCTGGCTGGCGTGGAGGCGAGCGCGGGCGCGGGCGCTGGCGCGCGAGCGGGCGGCGGCTCCTTCGTGGGCGAGGCGCCGGCGAAGTCTGTCGACGGCGCCATGACATCGTCGGTGTCCGGCAGCCGACCGCGGCCGCCTTCGTCGGCGTGGTCCAGCTGGGACGGCCGCTTCGAATGACGGTCATGCCGGGAGATACGGGGCTCCCCGACGGAGCCTTGCCCCGCGGAGCAGCACGGCTCGGCGCGCGCCTCCGCAATGGCTCCCGGAGACGACGGCAGGCTGGCAAGCTGCGGTGTCGCGAGCGGCTCCGGCTTGCTCGTTCCCGAGGTCGGGACGACGGCCGGTGCTACGACGACTGGCGCGGCGGCTTGACCGTCCTCGCGTGTCGCCGGAAGCGGCGTCAAGCGCTGCATCAACGACGCGCCGGCGAGACCTGCCGCCATCGCCAAGACCGCCAGGGCGAACCCCGCGAGCGCCCAGCTGGAGCGTCCCGCGCCGAAACGCGGCGCGCGGTTCACCTCGGCGGCCGGTGCGCGGGGATCCCGTTTTCGCGGCTCAGCGGAGGGTCCGTCAACGCCTCGCGGCCATGGGAATCCGGCCGCCGGAAGCGGAGGCGCGGCGACGGAAGCGCTGGCAACAGTCGGCAGCCAGGTGGGCGCCGACCCGCGTGACCGAGTCGCGTGAATCAAGGCGCGCCGCGCTTCCCGCTCCGCCGCGAAGGCCAGCGAGACGACCTTCCCCAGATGGCGTGCCTGCACGTCGTTGTTCGGAGGCAGCAGTTCCTCCAGAGCGAACGCGAATTCCGCCGCCGACGCGTAACGGCCGCCGGGTTCTTGGGCGAGGGCACGCGCGCAGATCTTGGTCAGGCTCGAGGGGAGGTGTCCGTGGGTCGGCAGGGGCGGGACGGGGATTCGCGAGCTCAGATGTTTGAAGATCGCCGCGTCCGTCATGCCCTCCCACAGCCGCCGCCTCGCGACCATCTCCCACAACATCACGCCCACGGCGAACACGTCGGCCTCGGGACCGACGGGCTCGCCCGAGAGCTGTTCAGGGGCCATGTAGGCCATGTTTCCCAGCGACGCCAGCGGGGTCCTGGCTTCTCCCGCGGGGCCGTGCGCCCGGCCGAAACCGAGGAGCTTCGTTTGGCCCGCGTAGGTCACGAAGACATTCCTCGGGTTGACGTCTCGATGCAGGAGCCCCCGAGGCACGCCGTCATCGTCGGTGAGCGTGTGCGCGTAGTTCAGCGCCGCCAGGACATTGGCGAGGATTCGCAACCGCAGCGTGAGACCGAGCGTGTTGGAGCCGACCAGCCGACTCAGCACCTGGACCAGCGGCTGGCCCTCGAGATACTCCATCGCGATGGCAGGCCTCTCGGCGTCCTCGACGAGCTCGTGAGTCTCGGCGACGTGGGGATGGCTCATCCGCTCGGTCAGCCGGCCCTCCTGCAGGAACAGGGTCAGGCGCGCGGGATCGGGCACCAGGTCCGGCCACATGCGCCTGAGGACCGCCAACCGGGCCGGCTCGGCGCCTCGTTGCCATTCGGTCAAGACGATCTCCGCCATCCCGCCCCGGCCGATCTGCGCGAGCGGCCGATATCGTGACAGCGATGGTGGAAAACTGAACAGACTCTGTACGCCGAGATCAGACCGGGCAGACATGACGGGGGTTTGTAGCAAGGAGGGGCTCCACAACACTGCAAACGCTCTGTGACGACTCCGGTACGGCCGCGCGACCTCACGGACGATGGCGCGGGTGCCCGCTTGCAGGACCGTTCGACACGTACGCCGCGCCCTGTTAGATCCCGGCCATGAGCACGCAGAAGAAACTGTTCGTCGAGGAGCTGGAGACCGCTGGCAAGCGGGTGATCGTACGTGTCGATTTCAACGTCCCATTGAAGGACGGCAAGGTCGAGAGCGACAAGCGCCTGAAGGAGTCGCTGCCCACCATCAAGTACCTGAAGGGCAAGGGCGCGAAGGTCATCCTGATGTCGCACCTCGGACGTCCCGATGGCCAGCGCAACCCCGAGATGAGCCTGCGCCCCGTCGCCGATGCGCTGGCCACCTTGCTCGGCAGTCCCGTCGCCTTCGCGGAAGACTGCGTCGGGCCCGCGGCCGAGGCAGCCGTCGCCGCGATGAAGGGGGGCGATGTCTTGCTGCTGGAGAATCTGCGATTTCACGCCGCCGAGGAGGAGAACGATCCCGCCTTCGCGAAGCAGCTGGCGGGGCTGGCCGACCTGTACGTGAACGACGCCTTCGGCAGCGCGCACCGCGCCCACGCGTCCACCGAGGGAATCACCCACTTCGTCCCCAAGGCGGCGTCCGGATTCTTGATGAAGAAGGAGCTCGACTACCTGGGCGAGGCGCTCGGCAACCCGCGCCGCCCGTTCGTCGCGATCATCGGCGGATCGAAGGTGTCGAGCAAGATCGACGTGATCAAGCACTTGCTGCCGCAAGTGGACAAGCTCTTGATCGGCGGCGGCATGACGTACACGTTCCTCAAGGCGCAGGGGCTGGAGGTGGGCAAGTCGATCGTCGAGAACGACAAGCTGGATCTGGCCCGCAGCCTGCTGGCCGAGGCCGGCGACAAGCTGGTGCTGGGGACGGACTTCGTCGTGACGGACAAGCTCGACTTCAAGGCGCGCACGGTTGGCGCTTTGAAGACTGTCGCCAAGGACGCGATCCCCGCGGACTGGGAGGCCGTGGACGCCGGTCCGAAGACGGTGGAGGCGTTCACCAAGATCCTGCTGGACGCGAAGACGATCATCTGGAATGGCCCCGTCGGCGTGTTCGAGATAGACGCGACCGCGAAGGGCACGATCGCGATCGCCGAGGCGCTGGCCAAGGCGACGGCCGCCGGCGCCACGACGATCATCGGCGGCGGCGATTCTGCGTCCGCGGTGAAGAAGGCGGGCGTCGCCAGCAAGGTGTCGCACGTGTCCACGGGCGGCGGCGCTTCCCTGGAATTCCTCGAGGGCAAGGTCCTGCCCGGCGTGGCCGCATTGACGAATGCCTGAACGGCGCGCCTTTTCCGTGTCCATTTTCTGCCGCCACGCCGGCGCGATCCTGCTGGTCCAGCACAAGCGGCTGGCCAAGTGGCTGCCGGTGGGCGGTGAGGTCGAGCCAGGCGAGACGCCCCTCGAGGCGGCTCGTCGGGAATTGCGCGAGGAGACGGGCCTCGACGGCTCCTTTCCGACCGGGCTGGGCGTGGATGGGACCCCACCCGGTTTGATCGGATACGAAGAGCACCCCGCGGGCAGCAAGGGGCTGCACATGAATTTCGCCTTCGTCGCTGACGTGCCCACGCGCGCCCTGACGGCTTGCGACGAGTACGGTGACGTGCGCTGGGTCGACGATCCCACGAGCGTGCCCTGTCCGGTGAACGTGGAGCAACTGGTGCGCCTCGCTCTCGCGGCCGCGGCCTCATGATGGGCGGGCGATCGTCGCGCTCGGCCTGCTGTCAGGGCGTCAGCATCGAGCCGGACACCTGGACCGCCTTGGCCTGAACGAAGATCCCCGGGTAGCCCTGTGTCTCGAAGCGCCCACTCGTGTTGCCCTGCAAGACCGAGTCTTGAATGGCCAGCGTCCCGCTGCGGTCATTGCTGACATAGAAGATCGCGCCGCCGCCCTCGTTGGCGTCGTTGTTCACGATGGACGATCCGCAGATGGTCAGGGTGTACGTGTTGCCATCGTTGTAGATGGCGCCACCGCTGCCGCCCCCGGGAGTTCCGGCGGCGGCGGGGTTGGCCCCCATTCCGATGGCCTTGTTGTTGCTCATCACGCTGTTCAAGACCGTGTAGGACACGCCGATGGCCGACAGCGCGCCACCGTTGGAGCATACGTTCCCTACGCTCTGCCCCTTGCTGTCCGTCCCGCCAAACGTGGAATTGACGACGTAGACGGGCAGACCGCCCGACTGACTGAGGACGCGCAGCGCCGCCCCGCCCACGTCGGGGCCCGTGTCCGCGCAGACATTGCCGAAGAAGCGTGAGTTGACGACCTTGAAGCGGCCGCCTCGGACGTAGATGGCGCCCCCGCCGTCGAACATGGTCTCGCTCTTGGAGTTTCCGTCGACGAAGGTCAGGTTCTGGACCGTGAGCTGGGGCGAGTCCTGGTCCTGGCAATGCGAGGTGGTCCAAACCTGATTCTGGTCGCAGGTGTTCATGTAGAGGATCCGCACCGCGCCGCCGCCGCTGAGCGCGACCTTCCCGCCTCCGTCGATGACGATCTTCGGTCCCTTGTCATTGAAGATCTTGGCGGTCTTGGTCAACACGATCGTGATGGGGTCGGCCCCACAGTCGAAGGTGATGGTCCCTCCGAGCGCCACCGCCGCCACCACGGCGTCGCTCGTGCAACTCGCCGGCGTGCCGTCACCCACCACGTGGTCGGGCGCCGACGTGTCCTCGGGCTGCGCGTCGTCCGGCACCGCACACTTGCCGTTCGGGTTCCCCGCTGGCACGCCGTCGGGAAAGCTCGTCGGGACGTAGGGCTTCGTCGGTTTGCTCCCGGCAGCGCTGGAACACGCCAACAGGCCCAGGGGGGCAACCAGCCTAGCTAGCAGTCTGAGCTTCATGCTTTCCGATCCTTCGCGATCTTGCGCGGTCTTGCGCGGTCTTGCGCGGTCTTGCTTTCCGATGCTGCGGTCGGGATCGACCGCCGGACCATTGTATTGCAAACTTGCGCCGCTCTCCCGGGAGAGCGTGGTAGCCTGTGAAACGCCGATGAACAGGAGTCTGGTCATTGCCAGTGCCATTGCCATTCTGGGTGGGTGTCGACAATCCACGGCCCTGCAGGAAGGCTCGGCGAAGAAGGACACCGCCATGGACGGCGACCTGCTGCCGGCCCTGACGCGTGTCCGGGGGGCCCGGGTGTTCTTCTCCCATCACTCCGTGGGGGCGGACCTCCTGGAGGGCATGGGGGGGCTCGCCGCGGCGGCTGGCAGCCCCCTCAAGCTGATGTCGCTCGATCAGGCCGCGACCGATCCGGGGCCTGGCTGGCTGGACGCCGAGGGCGGCGTCAACAAGGACCCACGGGGCAAGATCGATTTCTTCGCCGACGCCATCCGCCACCGGACCGAGCTGAAGCCGAAGCTCGCGTTCATGAAGTTCTGCTTCGTCGACTTCAACCCTCACACGGACGTGGACGAGCTGTTCGCCCACTACGAGAGCACCCTGGGCGCGCTCGAGAAGGAACATCCGGAGATCACGTTCGCGCACGTCACTGTCCCGCTGTCTCGCCGGCCTACGGAGCTCAAGTGGCGAATCCGCCGCGTGCTCGGCCGGATGGTCTGGGAGGACGAGGCGAACGTGAAGCGAGAGCAGTTCAACCAGCGTTTGCTCGAACGATTCCGCGCCGATCCCATCTTCGATCTGGCGCGACTGGAGTCGACGCGATTGGACGGATCGCGCGAAGCCTTCGAGCATGCCGGCGGCGTGGTTCACAGCCTGGATCCCGAGTACGCCAGGGATGAGGGTCACCTGAACGATCTCGGCAAGCGCCGGCTCGGGGCGGAGCTGGTTCGCTTCGTGGCGAAGTCGTTGCCGCCTGCCGACTCCCCGACGATCTCCCAGAAGGCGCCTTGATAGCTCGCCGTCCCCGTTCATGAAGAAGAGGTACCCGCTGCTTCTGCTTCTGGCGGCAGCCCTGGTCGTGGGTGGATTCGGCCTCGCGACGGCCCGTCCGCGCAGCCTGCACTGGAAAGCGGACTCGCGCATCGTGTTTCACGCGCCCGAATTCGATCTGGTGCACACCGGGGAGCTCGAGAGAGCCTCGATCTCGACGCTCTCTCGCGAGAATCTCTTCGCGGGCGAGGGGCGGTTCATCTACCGCGACGAGGGTAGCGCGGAGGTGTCCGGTCCCGAGCGAAGTCTGTTCAACGCGCCATCCGGCTCGCTCGGGAAGCGGCTCCGGGAGGCCTTCGCCAGCTCGCCCCTCGTTCGTCATTTCCGCAAGGTCCCTCCTCCCTTCGACGCGGTCATCCTCCGGTCGGGGTCGATCCTGGTGCTCTACGATCGCATGTACCGCTCGACCGACGGCGGCCAGTCGTTTGCGGTTGTCGACTCCTTGCCGGCCTCCGCCGCCCACCCCGACATGTACGGCCTCAGCGAGGCCACGCCGCGCGACGACGTGTACTACGGCGAGCTGACCTTCCAGCCCGGGCCGCACCCCGTCCGTGTCTACAAGGGGACGAACGACGGCCAGGCGTGGTCGGTCGTCTACACGTTCCCGGCCGGCGTGACCGGTCACGTGCACAACATCGTCTACGATCGATTTCGCGATCGGCTGTGGCTCTGCACCGGCGACGACGCGAAGGAGAGCAAGCTCTTCTATACGGACGACGACTTTCGGTCGGTGCACGTGCTGGGCGAGGGGGACGCGGGCTGGCGCATCGTCGGGCTGATCGTGACCAAGGATTCGCTGTTCTGGGGGAGCGACGGCGAGCCGGCGGGATCGAACATCTATCGTTACGACTTCGCGTCGGGCAAGCGGCGGGTCGTGCAGGCCGTGGGCAACCCGGTGTGGTTCGCGACCCAGCTCTCCGACGGGACGATGGTCGTGGCCTCGTCCTACGAGCCTTTCATCCCTTACTCGGCCGAGCAGTCGCCTCCGCGCGAGGCCGCCCTGTGGATTTCGCGCGATGGAAATCGCTGGCGGAAATCGGTGACGTTCTCGTATCGGCCGGACGTCCACGTCGGGTTGAACGCCGTGCTTGGTCTCAGCCAGGCCAACGCCCAGCGGCCCGCGCTCTACGTCTCGCCGTTCGGTCCGATCGAGAAGTCCCTGACGGTGCAGCGCTACGAGGTCCGCTGGCGCACCGGCGAGACCTCGACGCCGCCGTGATGCCGGGGCTTTCTGGCTGCCCCTCCGCGGCCCGGGGAGGGCCGTCTTGGACCGGGGGGCATGACGTGCGGACGCTCGGTCATGGGGGCACCCGCGAGCTTCGGGTACAGACGGATCATGTTCGTCGATCCGGCCATCTGGGAGGGAAGACGCGCGGCCGCCCGGCGCGGGGAACCCGCGCGCGGGAGAGACAGGGCTGTTCGGTGGCTCCTCGCGCTGGCGCTCGCGCTCGTCGCGGTGGTGGCCGCGGCGGCGGCGGCGCGGGTCCTCGCCGCGCGCGCGAATAGCAGGCGCTCGCTCGGACCCGATGCTCGCGTCGGCATGGACGTGGGAGGGCTCGTTCGATGACCGCCTGTCCACTTGCCACCGCGCCGAGCGGGGCCGCCGCTTCAGCCGAGCTTTCGCGCGGCGATGGTGATGCCCTCCTGAAACGGGGCGGGCTGAATCCGGTTGATGGCGTTCTTGATGCGTCCCCTCAGCCGGCTCGGCGGTTCGTCGCCACGCTCGTGGCGCGCGTAACGGGCATCGAAGTAGTACTTCATCCAGACAGCTTCGGTCGAGAATCCGGCCCCGTCGAGCAGCTCGCGCAGCTCGCTGGCGGTGTATTCGCGAAAGTGCCCGGGGTTTCCTCGGTCGGCGCGGAGTCGTTCGAAGGGATTCTGGCCGAGCAACATGCGCACGCGCTTGCGGAGCGCGACCGCGTTCGGGGTCTGGAGCAGCAGCAGCCCGCGCGGAGCGATGAGCTGGCCCAGGTAGGCCAGCACCAGCTCGGGCGCGGTGTGAAGGTGCTCGAGCACCTCCGCGAGGACGACGATGTCGTAGGGCCCCATGTCGGTGCGCCAGCGGGTGCGGTCCTGGGCGTCGTTCAGATCGAAGCGGTAGTGCCAGGCCCCCGCGACCTGGCAATCGTCCTCGAGGCCCAGCGAATCGACGCGAACCTTCAGCTCTTTCGACAGCAGCGACGTCAGGTGGGAGGTCCCCACGTCGAGCACGCGGCAGTCGGGCCGCCTCACGTGCGGGCGCGCCGCCTCGACGAGGAAGTCGAACCGGGGTCGATGAAACGCGACATACCCTGGATTCGCCGCCCCCGAGAGCAAGCGCTCGAGCGCCGTGGCGCTGGCCTCCTCCTCGGGCGGCGGCATCGCGGCAACGTACCACAACGCCGACGGTCGGGCTGCCGTCGGGCGGCACGCGCACTTTCCCGGACGACGAACGCTTTGCAGTCGCGTTGGCGGGAGCGAGCTTTGCTCGCCCACGCCGTCGCTGGGGATTTAAAGGACCCTCTAAGGGTCCTTTTCTAGTCGCGTTGGCGGGAGCGAGCTTTGCTCGCCCACGCCGTCGCTGGGGATTTAAGAGGACCCTCTCAGGGTCCTTTTCTAGTCGCGTTGGCGGGAGCGAGCTTTGCTCGCCCACGCCGTCGCTGGGGATTTAAAGGACCCTCTCAGGGTCCTTTTCTAGTCGCGTTGGCGGGAGCGAGCTTTGCTCGCCCACGCCGTCGCGGGGGATTTAAAGGACCCTCTCAGGGTCCTTTTCTAGTCGCGTTGGCGGGAGCGAGCTTTGCTCGCCCACGCCGTCGCGGGGGATTTAAAGGACCCTCTAAGGGTCCTTTTCTTGGTAGACCTCCTGCCGGCCAGGGGTGCACCGACATGACGACGTTTTCGCGCTACCAAAAGTTCGTGATCGCGATGCTGGCGTTCCTCCAGTTCACGATCGTGCTCGATTTCATGATCCTGTCCCCGCTCGGCGCCGTGCTGCTGAGGGACCTGGGCATCACCACGTCGCAGTTCGGCCTGGTGGTCTCGGTCTACGCCTTCAGCGCCGGGATCGCCGGGCTGCTCACGGCGGGCTTCGCCGACAAGTTCGATCGCAAGCGGCTCTTGCTGTTCTTCTATTCCGGGTTCGTGCTGGGCACGTTTCTGTGCGCGGTGGCCACCAGCTACCACTTCCTGTTGGCGGCGCGCATCGTCACGGGACTGTTCGGGGGCGTGATCGGCTCCATCAGCTTCGCCATCATCACCGATCTGTTTCACCTGGAGGTTCGCGGTCGGGTGATGGGGGTCGTGCAGACGGCGTTCGCGGCGAGCCAGGTCATGGGAATCCCCCTGGGCTTGTTCCTCGCGAACCACCTGGGATGGCATGCGCCTTTCTTCATGATCGTCGGCGTGAGCGCGGCGGTGGGTATCTGCATCGCGGTCGTGCTCCAGCCCATCAACCAGCATCTGCGGGTGGCGTCCGAGCACAACCCGCTGCGGCACCTCGTCAAGACGGTCAGTCAGCGCCGGTACATTCAGGTCTTCGCCGCGACCATCCTCCTCGCCACCGGGGGGTTCATGTTGATGCCCTTCGGCAGCGCCTTCACGGTCCACAACCTGGGCATCTCGCTCGCCAGCCTGCCCATCGTCTACATGATCACCGGCGTCGTCTCGATCATCTCCGGCCCGCTGCTGGGACGTCTGAGCGACGCCGTCGGCAAGTACGCCGTGTTCTGCGGCGGCTCGGCGGTCGGCATGGTGATGGTCGGGATCTACTGCAATCTGGGGGTCACGCCGATCGGGTGGGTCATCGCCATCAACGCCGTGCTGTTCGCGGCCATCATGGCGCGCATGATCTCCGTGTCCGCGCTGACCTCGGCCGTCCCCGATCTCAAGGATCGCGGCGCCTTCATGGCCATCAGCGCGTCGTTGCAACAGCTATCGGGAGGCGTCGCCTCCGCGATCGCGGGCCTGATCGTGGTCCAGTCCGCAGACGGCCGCCTGGTTCACTACAACATCCTGGGCTTCGTCGTCATGGGCGCGATGGCCATCACCGTCGGCATGTTGTATCCGATCCAGCGCGCGGTGAAGCTGAAGCTCAGCGCGGCCGCGTCCTCGAGCTCGGTGGCGTCGGGCGGGCCGACGTCGTTGCCCCAGACGGACGGCTGAGGGCCCGCTCACTGCGGCGGCTTCCGCACCCACCACACGGGCCCGCCGGCCGCCGCGGCCGAGGGCTGCGGGGGGGCGTCGTACTGTTTCACGGCGTCCCGTTCGTCGGCTGTCTTGCCGGGCGGCAACCTCGCCGCCAGGGCCTTCAGCGAGGAGGCGATCGCCGCCGCGCCCGCGGCGGGGAGCGCCGGCGGCGCAACCAGCAGCAGGGCCCACCGATCGTGAATCAGGAACCCACAAAGGTGGTGCGCGCCGCCGCAACCGCAGACCGACTCGACGCGCCCGTTCGTCCTCAGCTCGCGGTACCAGCCGTCCCAGTCGATGTCGCCGCAGGGGCGCTGTTCGAACGCGTCCCAGAAGTTCAGCGCTCCGCGCGACGACTCCGCATCGAGGTCGGACCTGTCGTCGTCGAACAGGCCGACGCTGGCGGCGCCCAGACCATCACGCAGGGCCTCGAGCAGCGCGAGCACGCCCTCGCCGGCGCTGGAGTCGCGGTTCCGCCAGGCCTTCCGGCTCTCCACGACCGAGAGGCTAACACGCCCCGCGGCCGTCCTCACCGCGGCCGCTTCGACTTCACGAAGGTGTTGTTTTCCAGCTCCGCGAACGCGGTCTCGAGCTCGGCCTGGGTGTTCATCACGATCGGGCCACGCCAGGCGATGGGCTCGTGGATGGGTCCGCCGGAAACCAGCAGGAATCGCACCGCCTTGTCCTTCGCCGCCGCGACCGCGACCGCGTCGCCGTCGGAGAATTCCACCAGGCTGCGGTTGCCCACGGGCTCGGATGATCCGGCATCGAACCGACCTTCGCCCTCGAACACGTAAGCGAACACGGTGTGCCCGCGCGGCGTCGCATGAACGAAGGAAGCGCCCGGGGGAATCGTGACGTCCAGGTACAAGGGGCGCGTGACCACGTCGCGGACCGGGCCGGTAACGCCCGCGACCGCGCCGGCGATGACGCGCACGACGGCGCCATCCCGGTCCGCCACGTGCGGGATCTCGGCCGCCGAGATGCCCCGGTAACGCGGCTCCGTCATCTTGCTGGCCGCGGGCAGGTTTGCCCACAATTGAAAGCCATACATGGCGCCGTTTGGATCGCCCTTCGGCATCTCCTGGTGGATGATGCCGCTGCCGGCGCTCATCCATTGCACGTCCCCCGGTCCGATGACGCCCCGGTTGCCGAGGCTGTCTCCGTGCGCGACCTCGCCGCGCAACACGTACGTGATGGTCTCCATCCCGCGGTGCGGATGCCAGGGAAACCCGCGCACGTAGTCATCGGGGCGGTCGGAGCGAAAGTCGTCGAGCAGGAGAAACGGATCGTGCCGTTCGGGCGCCTCGAACCCGATCGCGCGGTGCAGGTGCACGCCGGCGCCTTCGATGACGGCCTGGCTCTTCGAGATCCTGGTGAGACGTCTGTTTGTCGTCATGGTCGTTGCGGGCGAGGTTAGCAGCACAGGCCGCGAGTGAGCACGTGGTTACGTGTTCGTAACTCCGGGGCGCAATTGCGTTGCGCAATTGAATGCATAGCTTGACCGGCGAGCGACGGCTTGCAACGATCGAAGCGGGGGATTCCGCGCAACGTTCTTCAGGAGACCTCGTGGAAGCAACATCATGAACAGCGAGCTTTCCCGGTGATGGCGCGCGGGTCGAGCGCGCGTCGCGCGCACCTCGACGGCAGGCCGTGGACTGCCCTCGTGGTCGAGGACGATGCGAGCATCCGCGAGGCGCTCAAGGACCTGCTGGACGGGGACGGGTACGAGGTCCTCCTCGCCCGGGATGGCAGCGAGGCGCTGAAGCAGCTCCGCGTCGGGGCGAGCCCCGACATCGTGGTCTTGGACCTGCGAATGCCGGTCATGGACGGGTGGGAGTTCCGCGCGATCCAACGCAACGATGCCGCCTTGAAGCACATTCCCGTGGTCGCGATCTCGGCCGACGGCAGCCCGCAGGCGGCGGCGATCTCGGCCGAGGCGTGCCTGCGCAAGCCGCTCGACCCCGCCGAGTTGCTGTCGACGTTGGAGCGCCTGCTCCGAGATCGCGAGGTTCAGGTGCTCTCCGCGCGGCTGGAGGCCGCCGAGCACCTGGCGTCCCTGGGCCGCCTGGCAGCCGGTGTGGGACACGAGATCAACAATCCGCTGGCGTTCGCGAGCGCCAACCTGACCCTTTCGCTCGAGAAGCTTCGGCGCCTGCTCGCGCAGCCGGACCCGACGCCCGGCGAGCGCCGCGACGACGTGCGCGAGGCCGTCGACGACGTCGCGGGGATGCTGGAAGAATCAGAGATCGGTCTCGAGCGGATCCGGCAGACGGTCATCAATCTGCAGCGGCTTTCGCGAAAGCCCAGCAAGCAACCCGTCGCGGTCGACGTCGACGTAGAGGCGCTGATCGATCAATCGGTGTCGATCGCGTGGCACCAGATCATGCATCGCGCGCAGCTGGTGCGCGACTACGGCCGGGTGCCGTCCGTCCGTGGCGACGCCGTGGCGCTAGGCCAGGTGTTCTTGAACCTGCTCGTCAACGCCGCGCAGGCCATCGCGGAGGGCAGCGCCGAGGGCAACCGGATCACGGTGTCCACGCGCGCGTCGGACGGCCACGTCGTGGTCGAGGTGCGCGACACCGGCGAGGGGATCGCCCCGGCCGATCTGCCGCACGTCTTCGAGCCGTTCTTCACCACGAAGCCGGTCGGCAACGGCACGGGCCTCGGGCTGTCGATCTCCCGTCAAACCGTCTTCGATCACGGTGGTTCGATCGAGATCGAAAGCGATCGAGCCACGCGCGACACCCCGCGCGCCACGCGAGGCACGGTGGCGCGCGTCCTGCTGCCGGTCTCCGGGTCGACGTTCACGGTTGCCTCGAGGCCCGCGCCACGACCTGCGGGGCAGCCTCGTCGCGGGCGGGTCCTGGTGATCGATGACGAACCCATGATCGGCCGCGTCGTCAAGCAGGCCCTGGGGGAGGAGCACGACGTGATGGTGTTCGTTCGCGCCGAGGACGCGCTCGCGGCGCTCGAGCGCGGCGGGGCTCCGTTCGATCTGATCCTCTGCGATCTGACCATGCCGGACACCGGCGGCCCGGAGCTGCTGGAGATCGTGCGACAGAGGTGGCCCGCGATGGCACCAAGGATCGTGTTCATGACCGGCGGCGCCTTCACGGCGCGCCTGCAGGCCTTCGTCGATGCGCGCCCCCGGGAGATCCTCACGAAGCCCTTCGATCTCGAGGAGCTGCGCCGGCTCGTCCGGGCGCGGGCTCTGGAAGACGCGTAGATGCTGGTCGAATCGCGGCGAGGGCCCTGCCCAGGCCGTGAGAGGCATTACACCAATCTTTGATTGACGCGCCAGGCAAAAGGGCGCGCGCACCGTTATGAGGGTCGCCTGGACTAGCCAGGATCGCGCGTGATATCCCTACACACCCAGACTCGGCAGACGTGCGGTCTGGAATTTTTGCGATCGAGCCGGGTCGACCGGTCCCCATCTTTTGATGAATGCGAGGTTGAAAATGACCACCATGCAGCGCCTCTCCTGTCTCTCGTTGCTCACAATCGCGGGACTCGCCGGTTGTTCGGGCGCTTCTTCGGGAGGAGATCCGGGAGGTTCCGGCGGCACGCCGGAGACGTCGACGGGGGGAACGACGGCAGTTTCGACCGGCGGAACGACGGCAAGCTCGGGCGGGAAGACGGGGTCGACCGGCGGCACCACGGTCGTGTCGTCGGGTGGCACCCAGGGCGGCACCAGCACCGGCGGAACGGTCCCTTCCTCGACGGGCGGGGCCCCCGAGGGAACGGGCGGCGTGACGGTATCTACCGGTGGCACGACGCCGACCGGCGGGAGCGTCGGCGGTAACCCCGTTACGACAGGCTCTGGCGGAGCGGCCGGCTCGAGCCCGGTTGGTGGTGGTGGCGCGGCGCCTCCGCCCGCTCCCGGCACGATTCCCGATGGCTACCCGGCCCCCACCGCCGACAATGTCGCCAAGTGCACGATGGTCGGCTTGACCGCGGGGCTTTGCCCGGGTGGTGGTCCCGGCCCCATGTGCATGCAGTGCCTCTACGGCGGCACGGCCTACGGGACGTCTGAAACGACTCCGACCGCCGAGGGAACCTCCGAAGCTGGGAACTATCTCGTGACCGTGAAGGTGGGCGGCGCCGCGGCGGGCAGCACGTACATCGGCTGCGAGTCGAGCCGCGGCCTGCTGCAGACGGTCGCCACGACGGCCGGGCAGACGCTCACGTACGCCTTCGTGGTCAATGTCCGCGCCATGGAGGGTCAGCCGCAGCACGCCGGTGGCCCTTCCGGCTACCCCGGCCTCGATATCTTCTTCTCGGGAACGGCGCCGCAGGTATCGGGGATCGGCTACGCGCTGTCCACGGCGGCGACGAAGCCGATCATGGTCTACATGGCCAGCGACTCGACGGCGTGTGACCAGACGGGCAACGTGTTCGGAGGCTGGGGTCAGATGCTGCCGACCTACTTCAACGCCCCCGTCGGCATCGCGAACTACGCCAACAGCGGCGCCAGCTCCAACTTCGGACACTGGAACGACATCAAGGCCAAGTGGTCGGCGGGTGACTGGGTCATCATCCAGTTCGGCCACAACGACAAGGGCGTGGCCGATGCCACGGTTCAGGCGAACCTCGAGAAGATGGTCAGCGACGCGCAAGCGGCGAAGGTCACGCCCATCCTGGTCTCGCCTCCGGCGCGCGTTCAGGGGATCCCGATCCCCGACCAGTCCAGCCTCCACGCCGCGGCGGCGAAGGCGGCGGCGGCCGCCAAGGGCTGCGCGTACATCGACCTGACCGCTCTGTCGACCGCCTGGTACAACACGCTGCCCTCCAAGACGGCAGCGCTGGCTTTCCACGCGAACATGTCGGACGCGACGCACACCAACCTCGCCGGGGCCTACAAGCTCGCCGGCCTCGTCGCCGACGACATGAAGAAGCAAGGGACGACCGCCATCCCGCTTGGCATGTACCTGAGATAGACCGGTCGCGGCCCCACTGAGGGGACCCGCCACGGAAAGGGGCGCTGGATTTTCAATCCAGGCGCCCCTTTCGCTTTTATGATGCCCACCCGTGCGAAGCTGGTTCTCTCGAAACAACACCTTGCAGGCAGGATTCACATGACCTCGGGCCGTAGCCTCATCGCCGTCGCGTTGTTCGCCTTGCTGGGGTCGGCGCAGGCCGGCGTCGCCGAAAAGCCCAAGGACCTGGCCCAACGCGCGGCGGAGGCCTGGCTGAAGCAGGTCGACGCCGGCAAGTACCAGGATTCCTGGGAGCAGAGCGCGAAGATCTTGCAGCGGGCCGTGGCGAAGGCGAAGTGGGAAGAGACGATGGCCTCGATACGGAAGCCGCTCGGCAAACGGAAGTCGCGGAAGCTGCAGTCCCGCGAGGCCTCGGACAAGCTGGGCGGGCTGCCCGACGGAAAATACGTCGTGCTGAAGTTCGCGACGGTGTTCGAGGGCAAGGGCGCCCAGGTCGAGACCGTGACCACGACCCTCGAGCCCGGGGGCGCCTGGCGCGTCGCCGGCTACTACGTGCTCGACCCTCGGATCTGACGCCGACGCCTCCTGCCGCCTGCTGCGCGCGATCGGAGGTCCATCAGGGAGCGGCGCCCGGTCCGCGATGGCGCGCCCCGGGGCCCATCGGGCCAACAGGGAGCTCCTTCTTCGTGAACCCTGCCGGTATCGCGAACAGCGCGGGGGCGAGGGCGCCGCGCTTGATCGACTTGATCTGCTCTTCCTCGCCGCGCTTGCCGTCGGATTCGATGGGCACCCGCGAGATGGGAAGCCCGGGCGCCTTGTCGAAGCGCAAGAACGGGCCGCCCGCGCGCTCGCCGTCGCCTCCGCCGAGCTGCTTCGACATCTCCTCGCCGAACTTCTGCAGGCCGGAGAAGTCCTCCCGCTTGACCAGCCCCGCGCTCCACGGCGAGATGCAGTCCTCCTCGCGCGGCTTGCCGTCGACGTTCACGCGGAAGAGCTCGCACGAAAAGCCGTTGATGGTCTTCTTCTGGCCGAGCGACTCGAAGCTCCACTCGCGGGGCTTGGCCGCGCTCCCGCTTCCGCTCCCACTCATCGCCCCGCCTCGCTGTCCCATCAGCTCCTCCATCTTCTTGCGCTGCTCGGGAGGCATGCTCTTCAGGCGGTCCTGCATTTGCGCGCGCATCGCGTCCATCTGCCCGCGCATCCGCTTCATGTCCTCCTCCGTGACCTCGGTGTAGGTCTTGTTCGATTCATCGAGAGTCACGAAGCGCTTTCCGGCCGCGTCCAGCAGGATGGTGGTGGCGCGCCCGCCCGCTTCACGCGCGGGGTTGTCGATCCTCAAGCGGTCGCCGTCGGCGTACACCGTCGTCGCCGGGCGCGCGCCCTTCTGGCTGGTGATGGTCACCGCCGCGAAGCCGCGCGCGGGCACCAGCAGCGCCCCGGCCAGCGCCATCGCGACCACGCCGCGCGACGGTCGCGTCGTCGGCTGGCTCGAGGCTTCTGCGTGTCTCTGAAACGATGGGATTGAGGGCATCCCCCAATCATCGCACGATCCCGGCATCGAGAGCGAGCCGCTACGACCCTTCGCCAGTCGCCTTTGTGCGCGCCCACACGGCCCCGTAGGCCGCGACCCCCGCGAAGCACAGCAGCGGCACCCCGAACGCGGCACGCATCGAGGCGACGTCGGCGAGCCAGCCCATGAGGATGGGCATCAGGGCGCCGCCGACGATGGCCATGACGATGAAGGCGGAGGCCTTCTTCGTCTGGTCGCCGAGGTCGCGGATGCCGAGGGCGAAGATGGTGGGGAACATGATCGACATGAAGAAAAAGCTGGCGAACAGGGCGGCCACCGAGAGCCAGCCCGGCGGCGCCATGACCAGGGCCATGGTGGCGACGTTGGCGCCGGCGTAGATCGTCAGCGCCCTCTCCGCGCGCAGCCTGCCGAGCGCCAGGCTTCCCGTGATGCGGCCGAGGAGAAACAGGCCGAAGCCACCGACCGAGAGCAGCTGGGATGCAGCCCGCTCGGTGACGTGGAAGACGCCCGCACTTTGGTAGCTCCACGCGCGCGGCAGCGCCGCCGCCGCCGAGGCGCTGAGCGCGGGCATCTCGGTGACGACGTAGTTGATGAAGAAGCCGAACACGCCGGTCTGCGCGGCGACATATAGAAACTGCGCCAGCACCGCCAGCACGAAGTGGGGGCGGCGCCAGATCGACCGGCGCTCACCGGTGTTCGGTTGGTCCGAGGCGGCCGCCGCCTGCGCCGAGGCCACGTCGGGCACGTTCGCCAGCAGGAAGGCGACCAGCAGCACCGTCACGACCACCGCGATCCCCACGTAGGGGACGAAGACCATGTCGTTGCTGCGGTTCACCTCGGCCGTCGACGACAGCACGAAGTGGCCGCCGATCAGCGGGCCGAGGATCCACCCGACGCCGTTGCAGCTCTGCGCGAGGTTGATGCGGGCCGCGCCGAGCTCGGGCGGGCCGAGCGCTGTCGCGTATGGATTGGCCACGGTCTCCAGGCAGGTCAGGCCCATGGCGAGGATGAACAACCCCACCAGGAAGGCGCTGAACGTGCCGATCCTCGTCGCCGGGATGAACCACAGCGCGCCGACGGCGATCAGCGCCAGGCCCAACACGATGCCGCCCTTGTAGCCCCACCGTCTGGCCAGCATCCCCGACGGTATCGCCATCAGGAAGTAACCCATGTAGTTCGAGAACTGCACCAGCGCGGACTGGGCCTTCGAGACGTGCAGGGAGTTCTGGAAGTGCTTGTTGAGCACGTCGATCATCCCGTTGCACAGCCCCCACAGCAGGAACAGCGAGCAGACGAGCGCGAACGTGACGGCATGGCTGCGTCCGTCCGCGCCGCGGAAGATCCTCGGGCCGCCGGCGGCCTTCATCCGAGGTCGACCACGATCTTGGTGACGGTGGTCGGGTCTTGCGCCCAGGCCGCCAGCGCCGCGGCCGCCTGCGCGAACGGCACCACGTGGGTCACGACGGCGTCGACGGGGAAGCGTCCCGCCTCGAGGTGAGCGATCACGCCGCGGAAGTCGTCCGCCGTGGCGTTGCGCGAGCCCATGATGTCGAGCTCCTTCATGACGAAGGTCTTGGTGGTGTACTCGACGGGCGCCTTCGCGTAGCCGACGTAGACTACGCGACCGGCGAAGCAGGCCTCGTCGACGCACGCGCGGAAGGTCTCGGGCAGGCCGACGCCCTCGATCAGCAGATCGGGCCCGCGGCCGTCGGTCAGCGCCTGCAGACGCTCGTGCAGGTCCTCGGCCTTCGTGTTGATGGCCACGGCCGCGCCCGCCGCGCGTCCCTTGCCGAGCTTGCCGTCGTCGACGTCGACCGCGATGACCCGCGCTCCGGCGGCCGCCGCGCCCGCGATGGCGCCGAGGCCCACCATGCCGCAGCCGAACACCACCACCGTCTCGCCGGCCGCAGCGCGCCCGCGCCGCGCCGCGTGCCAGCCCACCGACAGCGGCTCGACCAGCACCATCTCGCGCAGCGACAGCCGGCGCGACGTCAGGAGCTTGCTCGCGGGGACGACGATCGCCTCGGTCAGGCCGCCGTCGCGCTGCACCCCGAGGGTCTGGTTGAAGCGGCACGCGTTCGCGCGGCCCTTGCGGCACGACGAGCAGTCACCGCACGCGGTGTAGGGCACCACCATCACCTCGGCCCCCGCGGCCCACTCCGCCGGCACGTCCGCGCCCACGGCGTCGACGACGCCGACCAGCTCGTGCCCCAGGATGCGCGGGTAGGTGACGAGCGGATTCAGGCCCCGGAACGTGTTGAGGTCCGACCCGCAGCAGCCGAGGTAGCGCACGCGCACGCGCACCTCGCCGGGTCCGGGCTCGGGTCGGGCGACCTCGCGGAGCTCGAATTGGCCCGGGGCCGTGATCACCAGCGCCTTCATGGGTGGGGTCCTCCGTCGTGGTGGGGCGGCGCGCGCCGATACACACGACGCGCGTTGTCGCCGAGAATGGCGGCTCGGTCGGCGGCGGACAAGTCCGACACCAGCTCCTCGACGACCTCCCGCCAGCGGCGATAGCCGCAAGCCGCGAGGCACACAGGCCAGTCACTGCCGAACAGCAGGCGGCGAGGACCGAACGCCTCCAGGGCGATGTGGACGTACGGCCGCAGATCGGCGGCGGTCCACGGCGCGCGCCCGATCTCGGTCGCCAGGCCCGACAGCTTGCAGGTGACGTGTGGCCGCCGGGCGAGCGCGCGCAGGTTGCTGGCCCACGGCTCGAGGGCCCGCGTCCTGATGAGTGGCTTCGCCAGGTGGTCGAGCACGAACGGCTGTGCAGGGTGCAGATCGACCAGCTGGATGGCCTGCGGGAGCTGGCGCTCGTGAATGAGGAGATCGTAGCCGAGACCGTGCGCGCCGAGCGCCCGCAGACCGGCCTGGAAATCGGCGCCCAGCATGTACGCGGGATCGGGCTCGTCCTGCAGCACGTGGCGAACCGCGACCAGCTTGGGATGGGCGGCGAAGCGCGCGAGCGCGGCGTCCACGCCGGGCGACGCGAGCGGGACCCAACCGACCACGCCCGCGATGAACGCGTGCTGCGCCGCCAGCTCCAGCAACCAGTGCGTCTCGTCCTCGCTCTGGCGGGCCTGAACGGTGATGACCGCGTCGACGCCGGCGGCGGCGAGCTCCGGGCGCAGGTCGTCGGGAAGGAAGTCGCGGCGAATGGAAGCCATCGAATCGTCGATCCACCCGAACTCGGAGGTCGTGTAGCGCCAGAAGTGATGGTGGGCGTCGATGATCATGCGCGGGGCCTCAGCCTGCGTAAGGGTAGTCGCGCCGGAGTAGCCCGGCGTCCTTCATGTCGAGCCACAGTCGCGCGGGCACGTCGGCGCGGCCCATGTCGACGTTGCGCTTCACCTGATCGACACGGCTCGTGTTGAGCGCCACGCACGCCACGCCAGGGGGGGACAGCGCGAAGTGGACGCACGCCGTCGCGGCGGGGACGTCGTGCCGCGCGCAGAGCGCCAGGAACTTGTCGCGCCACTCCATGAACCGGGCGTCGCCCGGACGCGCGATCGGATCGAGCGGGCGGTAGTCGAAGATCGAACCGCCGGTGAGCGCGCCGGCGTGGAAGATGCCCGCGTTGATGATCCCGACGCCGCGGCGGTGCAGCTCGGCGACGAGCTCGATCACCTCGGGCGGGTTGTGAAACACCGTCAGCGAGCACGCCAGCATCACCCAGTCGAGCTCGACGGTGTCGGCGAGCTCGCGCACGACCTTCCAGTCCTTGGCGCCGAGGCCCACGGCGCGCACATCCCCCCGAAGCTGCAGGTCGTGTAACGCGCGATAGGCGTCGATCACGTCGCGGAGCGCGTCGGCCCGGGCGGCGCCGCCGCCTGTCGTCGCCGCGCGCGACAGGTACTCGTCGGGATCGTGGACCGACACGATCTGCGGGGTGTAGCGGCCGCCGAGCAGCGCCACGCCCTGCTCCCAGCAGCGCAGGATGCCCTCGTAGCTCACCGCCTGGACGGCATCGTGGCGCAGGTCCGCCCAGATGCCGGGCTCGAAGGTGGGCTCGGGGCCGCGCAGGGGGCTGCGCAGCCACGCGAGCTTGTTGCTGATCACGACCTGCGCGGGCTCGATCCCGAGTGCCTCCAACCCGCGGCCGATCACCTCGAGCGCGAGCCCGGCCCCATACTTGCCCGCCGAGTCCAGCACCACGGGCGCAGGAGACCAGCGAAAGATCGCGCGCAGGATCTCGAGCTTCGTCTCGTCGGAGAGCGCCCGATAGAGGTTCCCGAGCGCGCTCGTCCCGAAGATCACGGGCGGGACTCGCAGACCCGACTTGCCGAGCGCGCGCAGTTCAACCATGGGTTCGTCGATCGACCGAGCCGTTGCCGCCGGTCGGCCGCGGACCCAGAGCGTCGCCGATCGCTCCCGGCGGGTCAACCCGCGGCGTAGGCGCGACCTAAAGCGTCTGGAGGTAAGCGACCAGATCGTTGACGTCGGTCTTGCTCAGGGTCGACGTGATGCCGTGGTGGTCGCCGCCGCCGCAGGCGCCGAAGCGATCGGCCAGCGTGGCCGCGCAGCCGTCGTGCATGTAGGGACCGCGGCTTCCCACCCCGACCAGCGACGGCACCTGGAACGGCCCGCCCGTCCCGACGTCCACCGTCTGGTTGTTCGTGAGGTGCGCGCCGGAGTGACAGGTAGCGCACGCGTGGATCGAGTCGTTGAACAGCGCCTGGCCGCGGCTGACAGCGGCGGCGTCGGCGGGCGCGGGTTTGGGCGCGCGCGGCTGCTTGTCGAGCCAGCTCAGCAAAGCCGAACCCTGATCGTCGGTCAGCGTCGGGCCGGACATGCGGCCGGCGAACACGTCGGTCATGAGGTGCGTGAAGTTCATCTCGTCGCCGCCCCAGTGAAAAGGCTCGGTGCCCTGGAGGCCGGTCTGCACGGACTGCGTTCGCCGCTGTCCCTCGCAGGCGAAGTTCCATACGCGCCCGTCCTCGTTGCCTTCGGGATGGCAGGAGGCGCACGCCAGGAACCCTCCGGAGTTGGCGTGGAACAGCGTGTGGCCGGTGTCCGCGCGGCTGACGGTGGAGAGCACGATGGTGGTTCCGTCGGCCAGCGCCAGCATGGCCGGCTCGCGGGATTGGACGACGAGGGAGCCCCCCCCGTCGAAGGCGACTGCCACCGGTTGACCCACCACCGCCGGAACGCCAGGTTGGAACCCGGCCGTTTGAAACCCTTGCGCGCAGACGTCGCCGCCTGACGAGCCTCCCGTGCCCCTTCCCGTCGCACTGCTGCCCCCCGAGTCGCTGCTCACCGAGCCGCCCGCGCCGAAGTTGGCTACCGGGCCCAGGGGGCCGAAACCAACACCCAGGCCATTGGGAAGGCAGGGACCGTGGATCCCGTCCGGCGAGCAGCCCGTCTGCGGGTCGGTCGCGCTGTCGACGCCCGTCATGAAGACGCGGGTCAGCGCAGGGTCCGTTCCGCCCGCGAAGGCGTCGAGGTTCGTAGCATTGCCCGCGGACACCACGGCCAGCTGGTGGCCGTCGGGGCTGAGCGCCAGATCGACCGCCAGCACCAGCGATGCGAGCGGGGGGCCGCTGGTCGCGGAGCCGTCCCGGTGCATGTGCGTGACGCAGGTGTGGACGATGGAGTCACACGGGTTCAGGCCGCCGTATCCGCCGGGCGCCGGCATGACGGGATCGACCATCCCCCGCTGGTGCAACATCATCGCGCCGCCGCCGGGGGCGGGGAGCATGCGCCAGGCGGTGCTCGGCGTGAACACGCTCCCGGCCCGCGCGCTCTCCGCGCTGAATGACGTCGGCTGCCCGCGCCCGATCACGCTCCCGTCGCTGCCCACGGTCAGCACCTGAGCGGTACGAAAGCGGCTGACGAGCAGGTTCGGTCCGTCGACGACCACGTCGCGCAGATCGTCGTCGAGCTGCAGCCGGCGCACGGGGTCGCCCCCGGCGGCCGGCAGGCTGACCAGGGCGCCGTCGTGGCAGGCGACATGGACCTGGTCCGTCGCGGGCTCGTACGCGAGCCCTCGTGGGGCCGCGCAGACCGGTCGTCGCGCCGTGATCTTCCCCGTGCCCGGGTCGCAGGTCACGACCGCGCCTCCATGGCGAAGCGCGACGTGGACGCGCCCAGCAGCGTCCTGCACCACCCGTCCCGGCTCGTCACCCGCGCCAAGGGTGATGGACCACGTCAACGTGCGGGACGGCAAATCGGCCACGTAGATCATGTCGCGGTCGGGATCGGACGCGACCGCCGTCGTGCCGTTGGCCAGCACCAGCAGCGTGCCGCCGCTGATCGCCGGCGGGGCCGCGTCCTGAGACTTCGTCGTGCCCAGGTTCGGTCCGAACTCCGGCGTCGACATGATGACGCCGGGGGCCGTCTGCCGGCCCGTGGTGCCGCCGAGCGAATTGTTGGTGCACGCGGGATCGAAGCCGGTCCCGCCCGTGCCGAAGAACTCGCCACCGGTGCCGAAGAGCTCGCCACCGGTGCCGAAGAGCTCGCCGCCGGTGCCGAACCCGCCGCCGGTGCCGAAAATCGTGCGCCCGCCGCTGCCGGAACCCCCGGTGCCGGGGTCGGACCCTGGGCTCGCCGCACAGCCGCAGAGCGGGAGGGCGGTCGCGACGAGAGTCCACCTTAGAAACGAGCGCGCGTTCGACATGGTCATTCTCCCCGGCCGGCGATGGCCGCCGGCCGAGGTACGCAATCCGTGTGCCGCAGCACAGGTCGCCGAAATCACCAGAGCTCGCTTGCTGAAGCTCACAATTCCGATTGGCCCTGTCAGAAATGTCAGACTTTGGACGTGCGTGTCGGGAAGCGCCGCAGCGCTCAGGTGATCACGAATCCAGAAACAGCGGGCGGACGTGGCGTTCGAAGAGGTTGTCGGTGACGCAGCGGCCCGCGAGCTCGCGCGCGCTGTCCTGGGCCGCGCGCCACTCGTCCCCCATCTCCGCGGCCAGCCGGAAGGCCACGTGGACGAGCTGCCGTAGGTGGAGGTTGTACTCGGGGCACGCGGGATCGTGCCGCAGGCGGCGCACGAAATCCTCCGCGCTCCAGCTCTCGACGGCGGCAGGCGCGGGGAGCCGGGCGCGGTCGATTTCGACCACCGTCGCGTAAGGCCTGCAGAGCTCGTCGTAGCGGGGCAGCGCCTCCAGGTAGAACCGCTTGGCGATCGCCAGACCCGGTGGCCCGGAGAGCGCGACGCCGATGACCTCCTCGAGCCAGGTGGTGCCGGCCGTCTTGAGGTGAAGGCCGCCGCCGTGCTCGACGAGCGCGCGCCGGATGGCGGGATAGAGCGACAGCTTGTCGCTGCCCGTGTGGACGCTGAGCTTGAGCGTGCGCGGCAGTCCGAACACATCGACGGCGTGCTTCACGACCGCGAGATCCGCCGCGAATTCGCGGGCGAAGGTCGCCACGTCGCCGACGTAGTCGATCCCCTTCAAGAATTTGCCCGAGAACTTGGGGGCGATGGTCTGCGCCGGGACCTTCTCGCGCGCGAGGGCCCCGAGGATGAAGAACAGCTCGAACGGCAGCTGGGGCAGGGTGGCCTCATCGGTGGAGACCTCTGCGATGAAGTTGCCTTCCCCCTTGGCCGCAGCGACGTGGCGATAGGTGCGGCCCGCCTCCATGACGGCGGACAGATAGGTCTGGCCGATGCTCTCCAGCACGGCGTCCGTCACCTCGAACACGGCTTCGATCCCCGGGATGCGCAGCGCGCCGCGAAACGGCGCCATGTCGCGCACGAAGGCGGCGAGGGCGCCGGCCTCGGGCGGCTTGCCGATGAAGTCCGCCACGTCGAGCGTGTAGAAGTCGCTCGCGGCCAGAAAGCCGTCGACGTTCTTGACGCCGATGTGGTCGGCGTCGACGTGGTAGGGGTGCGTCCAGCCGCCGCGCTTGACGGCGTCGTCGGCCTCGGCGCGCACGTCGTCGGGCGTGGTTCCGATCAGCGAGTGCTCTCGAAACGACTTGTTCCAGACGGGGACCACGACGACGCCCGCGCGTTCCGCCTGTTGCACGGCGCGCAGCTGGGCGAGCCCCTGCTTGCCGAATCGATCGCCGATTCCGAGGGAAAATTTCTCCAGCTGCATGACGCGGGCTCCTTCCGAGACGTTCAAACGGCGTGAACCGCCGCGGCAGCGAACGGGTCATTCACCAGGCGGTAGAGAATCTCTCCGGCCTTGGGCACGTGCAACATGCCCTCGGCCTCGCGGTCCTGCCACGCCGTCGGGTCGATGCTGCGCGGGTCGCGATAACCGAGGTTGACGGCACGGCACACCTCGGCGCTGATGCCGGTTGCCAGCGTGACGGTGATGCGCGGCGCCTCGACGCCCGCTTCGTAGCGGCCGATCCCCTTGACGTGGGTGCTGTGGGCCAGCACGCCGCGCGGGACGTGCGCGAACCGCCCCGGCTGTTTCAGGAAGTAGTCGCGCACGTGATAGCCGATCTCGCGAATGCGGGCGCCGTGCACCGCGGAGAGCTCCGTGATGTGCGGCGCGTAGATGATGATCTCACCGCCGTCGGCGACCACGGGCTCGAGCTTGTAGGCGCACTTTCCCCCCACCCAGAGCTCGTCGTACATCGGTGGCGCGCACGAGAGCACGCTCGTGTAGGGGCGGTCCTTGGTCACGATGTGAACCTGCTTCGACAGCGCCGCCGCCGCCGCCCAGGCCTCCTCGGGCGCGCCGAGGTAGAGGCCCGCCAGGCCTTGCCCTTCGACCACCAGGCTCGCGCACTTGCGCTCGACCGGCACCATCGCCGCCGCGCGATCGACGACCGCGCGCACGGGCGTGTAGGCCGTGCCGATGATCGACGGGTTGGTGATCAGCGCGCCCAGCCAGTGAAACATGTCGAGGATCTTCTGCCCGCCGATACCGGGGAAGAGGTACTTGTTGCCCCCCGAGAACCCCACGACCTCGTGTGGGAACGTCGGGCCGACGATCAACAGCAGGTCGTAGTCGAGGATCAGCTTGTTGATCTCCACGGTGACGTGCTCGCGCATCAGGCCGCCGGAGATTTGGGCCACCTCGTCCTCGTCGATGGCGCCGATTGCGACGAGCTGCGCGGGATCGTTCCAGTGGTGGTTGAAGAACCGCGTCCCCGCGTAACGACCGGCGCGCTCGGCGGGCGTGATGCCGAGCCGGCGGTCGATGGCGTCCTCGCTCATCGGCGGGTGCGTGCCGAGCGCGATGATCACGTCGAACGCGGCGGCACCCGCCTGGCGCAGCTCTTCGTGAAGGATCCGGAACATCAGGTCGATCGGCGCCGTGCGAGTGTGGTCCGGGACGATGCCGAGCACGCGCCTGCCGCGCACGCCCCAGGCCGCGATCGCCTCGGCGCACAACGCCCGCACGTTCGTCTCGTCGAGCTTGGTCCCTGGCTGTCCCGCGCCGATCAAAGGCATCGCATCCCCTGGTCTACACGCCCGAGAACGCGGTGAAGCCGCCGTCGACCGGCAGCACCACGCCCGTGACGAAACGCGACGCGGGCGACAGCAGCCACAGCAGCGCGCCGGTCAGATCCGCGGGATCTCCGAAGCGCCGCATCGGCGTGTGGTCGAGGATCTTCTGCCCGCGCGCGGTGAGCGCGCCCGTCTCCTTCTCGGTCAGCAGGAAGCGGTTCTGCTCGGTCAGGAAGAAGCCGGGCATGATGGCGTTCACGCGCAGCTCCGGCCCGTACTCCTCGGCCAGGTGCACCGCCAGCCATTGCGTGAAGTTGCTGACCGCCGCCTTGCTCGCCGAATAGGCGGCGATTCGGGTCAGTGGCCGGGAGGCGTTCACCGACGAGACGTTGACGACGACGCCGCGCCTGCGCGCCGCCATCGGGCGCGCGAACACCTGGGTGGGCAGGATCGTGCCAAACAGGTTGAGGCGCGCGACCGCCTCCATGGCCCCGAGCGGCAAGTCGAAGAACCGTTGTTCGGGGTTCGTGGTCGCCTTCGGATCATTGCCGCCCGCGCCGTTCACCAGGAAATCGACCTGGCCGAACGTGCCCAGCACCGTGCCCGCAGCCTCCTCCAGCGCCGCTCGATCCAGCACGTCGGCCCGGACCGCGAGGTAGCGGCCGCCGGCCCCTTTGGGAAAGGTGTCGATCACCTCCTCGGCCCGCGCCAGGTTGCGGGCGAGGAGCACGACGTTCGCGCCTGCGCCGGCGAGCGCCCGCGCCATGTCCCCACCGAGGACGCCGGTCCCACCGGTGACAACGGCCGTGCAGCCGGAAAAATCGTAGGGCGTCCGGACCTGGGCATCGGGCATCCTTGTTTCCTACTACAAGGGCATTCAACCCGAGCCGTGAATCTGCCGACGTCTTCTCTTTCCCGGTGCGGTTACCGGTCCAAGGAGAGGCTGACCCATGCTCTCGATTTGTCGCGATGTCTACGAAGGAAGAACGAGCAGGGCGACGGCCGCTCGCCGTTCGGAGATCGTCTTGTTGCTGATCGGCGTGGCGATGGGCGCCGGGCTCGTGGGCACGGGTTGTGGTCCTGGCATCAACCCGAGCGCTGGCACCGGCGGCGGTCCACTCGGGGGCACGGAGACGGGGGGAGTCGCCGCCCCAGGCACGGGCGGCGCCCAGACGGGAGGCGTCACCGCAACAGGCGGCACCCGGGGCACCGGCGGCGTCACCTCGCCGCTTGGCACGGGGGGCCGCTTCTGGAATTTCGGGGGCACTCCGTTCGGAGGTCCCGGCTCCGGCGGCGTCGCGTCGGGCGGGGCCCCGACGGGAGGCGTCGCGTCGGGCGGAGCCCCGACGGGAGGCGTCGCGTCGGGCGGAGCCCCGACGGGAGGATCGACTGGCGGCGCCGGAGGTTCGGGAGGAGCTTCGGCGTCTGGGCTCGGACCCATGGCTGCGTTCCTGCCCGCCGCGAAGGAGGCGTGTCCGACCATCGCCTCCGGCAACCTCACGTTTCTGGGACAACCGGTGACCATCTGGGCGGGCGCCGCGCCCAGCGTCGGGCCTGGCGGGCCGGTCGTCATCTACTGGTACGCGACCGGCTCGAATCCGCAGGAGGCCGTGCGTGGGCTTGGTCAGGCCGCCATCAACGAGATCGTCGCCCAGGGGGGCCTGGTGGCGGCGCCTGGCGCCACGAACAAGAAGGGCACGAACACGGGCAACGGCGTCTGGTACACCGGCGATTTCGAGACCACCGACGAGGTGATCGCCTGCGCCATCCAGCAGCTTCACGTGGACACGAGCCGCATCCACGCGGCTGGCTTCAGCGCCGGGGGCCTCCAGACAACCCGGATGTCGTACGACCGCTCGGGGTACCTTGCCAGCATCGTCACCTATTCAGGAGGCCTCACCGGCCTGGGCGGCACCACCTCACAGGACGCGACCAACGTCCCTGGCGCCATGGTCGTCCACGGGGCGCAGGGCTCGGACGTCGTGATCATCGACTTCGCGCAAGCGAGCGCCTCCTACGAGGCCGACCTGAAGAAGCGCGGCGGATTCGCGATCGATTGCAATCACGGCGGCGGCCACATGATCCCCACCGGCATCGCCCCCTCCACGTGGACCTTCATGAAGACCCACCCCTTCCACGTGTCCCCCGAACCCTACGCGGCCGGGATCCCGGCGAGCTTTCCGAGCTATTGCACGCTGCCCTGACGCCGCCATGTCATCGGGACGCCGTCTTCTGCCCGTCAGGCCATCAGCCCGGGGATGACCCCGCAGTTCGCCACGGCGCCGAAACCTGTCGCGGGGACACCCATGATGTTCATGATGGTGCAACCCAGTTGCTGGTGCTTGAGGGTGCCGCCCTCGAGGAGGTATCCGGTCTTCTTCAACTTCCCCGCCGCGCCCCCGACCAGCGTCACCGGGTAGCCATTGATGCCGTGGGGACCGGTCGCGAGCTCGTTGCCCCACACCACCAGCGAGTTGTCGAGCGCGGTCTTTCCGTTGGCCTGTGGGAACGACGCCAGCTTCTTGCCCAGGGTCTGCACCAGCGTCGCGTAGTAGTTCTCGACCCCCACCATGACGCTGGCGGCGACGGCGTCGGAGCCCGTGTCCTTGTGCGCGATGTCGTTGTGAAAGTCGGCGCGCATGCCGGGCAGATTCAGCCACGAGTAGTGGAAGTGATCACCACCGCGCCCCGCCTGGAACGTGATGATCGTGATCATGTTGCAGCCGATGGCGTTCCCGATGAACTCCATGAACAGCTGAAACAGCTCGTCCGCGTTGGCCTCGTTCCCCTGGCCGGTGCTGGGAACGCCCGCCTTCGACGGCTGCACGGTGCTGCAGCTGGCGGGGCGCATGCCCGTCCCCGTGGTGATCGTATCCGACAGGCGCATCTCGAAGTCGCGCACGGCCTGCAGGTGAATGTCGACCTTGGCGCGCTCGGTGGGACCTAGCCGGCCCTCGAGGGTTTGCAGGTCGGTCGCCACGGTGTCGAGCACGGACTTTCGCTGCGCGAGCCGCAGCGAAGCGGCTTGCGTGCTGGCGGGGGTGGGGGCCGCGCCGGTCGTCGTGACCGCGCCAAAGACCTTGGTGTAGAGCTCGTAGATGTTGATGTCGGGCTGGATCTCCGCGCCGGCCGAAGCCGCGACGAACGACGCCCGCCCCGCGTTGATGAGCGAGTAGTTCGCCGCGGTGACGCCCGTGTGCTGGGTCTTGAACGGCGTCTGGAATTGCATCTTCGTGGCCAGCACCTGATCGAGCGAGGGCCCCCCGGGGAACTGGCCGCCACTGCCGGAGATGTTGTCGTACCCGGAATAGAATCCGGTCCATCCCCAGTCGTGTCCGTTGCCCCCCGGGTTCCCGATCTTGTTGAGGTTCATGCCCTTGACGAGCGTCGTCTTCGGGCCCACCACGGGGTCCTCGAGCAGCGGCTTCAGGCAGGGCGACGTGAACGTGGCGGGCGAGGCGCCGTAGGCGGCGCCCGTGGCGGGCCAGTGGCCTGCCTGATTCGTTCCGTTCGTCTGCAGCATCAAGACGAGGTTGGGATAGGCGGCGGTCGTTTGAGCGAAGGCCTGCTTCAAGAACGTCGGCACCAGCAGGGTCGAGCCCGCTGCCTTGAGCAAAGTTCGACGAGAGAACTGCCAATCGACTGCCGGTTTCATAGGCGGTCATCCTTTCTGAACGCGAAGTCTTGGTGAACGACGTAGTTGTTGACCAGGTCGGCAATTCGCCCACCGCCTTGCACGAACGAATTCGTCCAGCTCTGGACCACGCACTGATCGGTCGGTCCCGGATCTCGCGATTGCGCGAAGTTGAAGAAGTGGCTGACCATGCAGCCCGCGAGCGTCGTGCTCTGTGCCAGCTTGCTCGACAGATCCGCGGGGCCTTCGAAGGCACCGCTGATGCTGGATTCGCTCGGAACCGTCAACGCGCCCGAAGAATCCACGGGCAGGCCGTTTTCGGTGGTCCGGAAGCGCCCGAGGCCGTCCATGTCCTCGAGGCCAAAGCCGATCGGATCGAACAGCGTGTGGCACGCGCTGCAGCTCGGCATGTTCAGGTGCGCCTCGAACTTCTGCCGGGTGGTCATGGTCGTGTCCGTCGTGTCGACGGGCATGAGCGCGACCTGTTGCAGGACGTCCGCCGGCGGGGGCGGCACGTCCTGGCAAAGCAGCGTTCGCCTCACGAGCAGACCTCGCTGGATGGGCCCCGAGCTGATGTCCGACGAGTTGTACGTGAGCACGGCCGGCAGCGAGAGGATCCCCTTGCGATGCGTCGGATTGGGGCCAGAAGCCAGCAGGTCGGCTCCATAGATGGGCTTCAGCGCGGCGGGCACATTCGCGCTGGTGGCGGTCATGAACCCGGAGAGGGTGCCGTTGCCGCTGTTCAGCTGCGCGGTGATGAACTGGTCGAGCTCCTGCTGCATCGCAGTCGCGAGCGCTGGGGTGTACTCGGGATAGACGTCGGGCGATTTCGAGATGTCGGACATCGGTCCGATGTTCAGCCAACCCTTGATGAACAGGGCCAGCTGGGATTGCCCGGCGGGCGTCGGCAGCAACCGCTGCACTTGCGCCTGGATGTCGGATGGATTCGTGAAGCCCGATTGCGCCGCCGCCAGCAGCGCCGCGTCGGGCCGCGACCCCGTGAGCATGAAGGAGAGCTGCGAGGCGATCTCGTACGGCGTCAGCGGGACCGGCTGCGCGGACGGCGCCGCCGTGTCGGCGCCGAGCTCGCTGACGTACACCATGCTCGGCGACTGGAGCATCATTTCGACGATCAGTCGCACCGACGTCGCGTAGTCTTGGCCCATTCCGGCGAGCGTCGTGGCGGCCGCCACCTCCGCGGTGGTCAGGGGACGGCCGTAGGCCTTGGTCCCGAACGAATTGATGAAGGTCTGCAGGCAGGCGGCCGAGCCGCCCGTCGTGGCGCACGGCGCGAGGGTCGTGGGGTTGGCCTCGCTCGCCAGCTGCGCCGCCAGGTCGGCGAGGTTCCCTTGCATGTCTGACGAGACGAACAGCGCCGTGTTCTGATTGTCGAACCCGCCGACGGTCGGCTCGGCGGGCAACGCGGCCAAGGTCTCGGTCTTGGCGGTCGCCCCGAGCAGATCGTTGACGACGTTCGAATACTCACGGATGGACAGCCGCCGGACCCGTCGACTGGTCAGACCGTCACAGGCCACCACGCCCCCGCCGCCCGAGCCGCCGGATCCGGTCGAGATCGTGATTCCACCGGAGCCAGCCTGGCCCGTCGTCGCCCCGCTGCCGCCACCTATCTGCGTGCCACCGCTGCCTCCCGACCCCTTCACCCCCCCGGTGCCGCTTCCGTGCGCGCCCCCGGAAGCGCTGGAGCCGCTGCTGTTGCCGCTGGCATTGCCGCCGCCGGTGCTGGCCGAGCCACCTCCGGCGATGCTGCCTGTGCATGCCGCCAGCGAGAGCGTCATGAGCGCGCCCCACATCCGCGAGGTCTGGCCAAACCGGGAGATGAGAGCCGACGAGGTGTGTTTTGCGGATTTCATGAGAGGAGGATCCTTTCGCTGACCACGACAGGCCCCTGCGACGATTGTGGTGCCACAGCCCGTATAGGGAGGGACCCCGGGTCTTTCAGGCCCTAACCGCCCCTGCCTGGAAACAAATAAAACAGTGATCCAACGCACCAAATGCCAGTGCGCTCATTCACTGGTGATGCACGTCACTATCCGCGCGGCGGTGATCTGGGCGCGCGATGCTAATATGCCCGTCGATGACGCCAGGACACGTCTCCCTGCGTCTCGCCGCTGTCGGGATGCTGGCGCTGGCATGCTCCGCGCGCGAGCGCGTGGTGGGTTTTCAACGGCAGGGCACCCCCGTGGATGCCGGCCAGACCTTCAGCGCGCCGGTGCTGATGACCGGCTTGCTCGACGCTGGTGACGAGATTCAAGATCCCACGCTGAGCCCGGACGAGCTCGAGATCTACTTCGCCTCGCTGAAGAACGGGACGTACGACATCTGGCACAGCACGCGTGTCGCCATCGGCGCCCCGTGGAGCCCCGGCGTCCTGGTGCAGGAGCTCGCGACGACCAGCGCCGACTACGAGCCCGACCTGAGCTACGACGGCCTGACGCTCTACTTCTCGAGTGATCGGCCGGACAATTCGACCGCGCGCATCTGGGTCTCGCAGCGAAGCGCGCGCACGGATCCCTGGGGCACCCCACAGGTCGTCAACCTGGGAACGACCTCCGCCGATCGGGGACCGGCCGTCGACGTGCGCGGCCTGCTGATGGTCTTCGCGGCCGATCACAGCGCGAACGATTTCGATCTGTATCGCTCGACGCGCGCCTCGACGGCCGTGGCCTGGGGCGCGCCAGTCGCGATCACCGAGGTCAACTCTTCGGTGTTCGACTGGGACCCGGCGGTCTACGACTCGGGGCTCGGGCTGGTCTTCGGGTCTCGGCGCAGCGGAGATCGCACGACGTCCGACCTGTTCGAGACCACGCGCGCGTCGGAGTCGACACCCTTCGACACGCCGAAGTCGCTCGCCGAGCTCAACAGTCCGATGTCGGAGGGCGATCCGTGGCTGTCGAACGACGGCCGGCACATCGTGTTCTCGTCCGATCGAAGCGGCGTATCGCAGCTCTACGAAGCATGGCGCTGATTGCAGCCAGGCACCAGGCCGGCCGTCACAGCGCGATCCCGAGGAGCAACGCGAGCAAGGGCCGAACCCGCCAGGGCGTCCACACCGATCTCGTGCCCGGTGCCAGCTTGATGACGTAGGTGGCGCCGATGGGATCGACGTCGAGGCCCGCCAGCAGCGCGAGCTTGAACCTGCCGAACCGACGTTCGAGCTCCGCGGACGGCCGCACGATGAAGTCCGTGACGAAGAACGAGCCTGCCGAGGCAACGTCGAGCTCCGTCGTCGTCGACCTCACGCGCGTGATGTCCACGCCCGCGCCAAGCGCGACGATGAGGGCCACGTCGGGACCCAGCGAGAACAGCCGGCCGATCGAGAGGCGAAGCTCCTGCGCGAGCAGGTGGAGGGTCACCCCCTCGGTGGACGCTTGGTACGGCAAGACGGCGCCCGCGCTGAGCCCGCACCACAGGCCCCGCTTCCGACCGTCGACGCGTACGCCCGGACCTGCGACCAGCGTGCCGGGCGCGATCCACGACCCCTGGGCAAACACGGACGCCGAAAGCTCCAGCGCGCGCTCGGGCTGCGTGGGCGGCGGTGCGGGTGACGCCACGGCGGCCACCGGCGCTGCTGGCGGGGGTGGTGCCGGGTGATCCAGCGAACGCGCGAACTCTTCGCGCGGCACCCCGAGCGGTCGGCCCGAGAGGATGGTCTCGACGGAGCTCGTCACGACGACCTCCAGCAGGTCGAGGGCCACGGAGTCCAGGGTCGCGCCGACGTCGAACTGCCGGGAGAACACGTTCTTTCCGTCGGAGACGTACACGGTGGCGGCGTCTGTCGCGGTCAGATCGATCCACGCCGTCGCCGCCACCGACGCGGGCTGGATCGCCGTCACGACGTCGCGCGCGCTCAGCGCTCCAGCCCGGTCGACGTCGACCTTGGCGCCCAGGCGTTGCAGGGACACGCGCAGCGCATCCTCGAGGGCGGACGCGGAGGCTTCGTCGCGCGTTACGAGCACGAGCTCGACGGTGGGACGGGACGCTTCACTCGCGCCCGCCACGGCATCGGAACCATTCGTGGCGGTGACGGTCCCGCACAAGATCACCAGGCAGGCGGTGAGCCGATGGCAACGCAAGCGGCGAGCTCAGACCGACGGGGGATACCGGTACCCGATCGCGATTCTCACCGCGGACCCACGCCGACCCCGGGGACGTCTCGCTCCTCACCCAGCTCGCCAAGCCGTGTCCGCGCTCGCCCCGCGTAGACGGAGGCTGGATGCGCCGACAACAGGCGCTTCCAATCGGCCAGCTCGTCGGCGGTGCGGCCCATCCGGCCGAAGGCGGTCGCGCGGCCGACCAGGGCCTCTTCCGAAGCGCTTCCGCCGGTGTCTAGATAGTGCGTGAACTGGCGCTCCGCCAGGTCCGGGCGGTCGCGTTCGAGCCACATGCGTCCCACCACCAGGTAGGACAACACGCTCTCCCGGGAATCGGCGAACTGGCGCTGCAAGCGGTGGTAGCTGGAGAGGGCGCCGGCGGCGTCGCCCCCGAGGCGCAACGTGCGCGCGCGAGCGAACAGATCACTGGCGGATACCCGCTCGGCGCGCGCTTTGGCTGGGGCGGGGGCCTGGAAGATGGCGGGGGCGGGCGCCGTCGGCGGCGCGCCCGCGCCATCCGGAGCCTGGGCGCCCTCGACGAGGCCGCCGCGATGCTTGGTCCTCGTCTCGGCGGGCACCGTCGAGGCTGCGAGCGACGGCGTCACCGCCGGCGCGGGTTCGCGATGACGAACGGACCACCACGTCCCCGCGAGGGCCCCGCTGGAGATCAGCAGCAAACCGAGGCCAACCGGCACCCACCGCGGCCAGCTCGACGACCGGACCGAGGTTCGGGAGACCTTCGCCCGCTCGAGCGTCCGATGGATGGCCACCCGATCGAGATGAACCTCGGACGACTTGACCTTCCGATCGGCCAGCACGCGGCTGGACATGCGTAGCTGGGTCGCGCAGGGCGCGCACGACGCCAGGTGCTCACGAAGCTCCAGCCAGTCCGCCTGGCTGATGCGCCCGGCCGACGCGAGATCCAGCCAATCTTCCGGGTGCTCGCCGCCGTTCGGGGCGATCATGTTCGCTTCTCCGCCAACCAGCGCCGCCAGAAAGGCGACCTGCGAAGATCCTTGCGGAGAGCATCCTTGCCCAAGCGGAGTCGGGTCTTCACGGTGTTCTGTGATACGCCCGTAGTCCTCGCGATCTCCTCAACCGAAAACCCCAAGACAATACGCATCAACATAGCCTCGCTCTGGACGCCCGATAAACGATCGAGGATCCGCCGGATTAAGTCAACCTCGTCGCTCGTCCAAACTCTGGAGACACTCTCCACCTGCTCACCAATGGCCTCCGCGGCCAGCGCGTCCTCCCGTCGCCATCGGGCGGCGCTGCTCTTCCTCGCCGAGATTGCGATTCGCAGAGTGATCTTGGTGACGTAGTGGCGGATGTCGCCCTCGAACCGATACTTCCCCAGCGCCTTCACGGCGGCGAACAGGCACTCCTGCATCGTGTCGTCCAGGTCCGGGTGCCCCGCTCCCAGCACGCCGGTGCAGGTCCGCCGGACCCACGGCGCGATCACGGACAGGAACTTTCGCACGCCGTCGGGGTGACCCGCCTTCGCCTCGCAGACGGCCGCCAGGGTGGGATCGTGCGCCTGCCCCTCGGCCACCGGGGAAGTGGCGGGGGGATCGGGCGGACGTCGAATCAGGCGGACCATCACTAGTGCACCGCCGTCGAAATAGCGTCAACGCCGAGGCCGACAAGCCGCGCCGGACGCGAGGCGCGACGACGAGGCATACCCGTAGGTATGGTGAGGAGGAGCAACGAAGCGGCCGGCGCGGATCGT
>Ga0265320_10000159_pt1 | contig 56242 bp, 53 predicted proteins | sample 4827metaG_FD_202087 | JGI IMG/M metagenome (GOLD analysis project Ga0265320, IMG submission 202087) | Rhizosphere microbial communities from Carex aquatilis grown in University of Washington, Seatle, WA, United States - 4-8-27 metaG | ecosystem: Host-associated > Plants > Roots > Rhizosphere >...
GCGCTAATCCCATGGCCGCCCAAGACGGTTTCTTTTCCATCCTCGGCCAGTTACCCGGCAATCTTTCCAACGGTTTTATCATCCACACCGGCGGCCGGGGCGGAAACGCCAGCCTCACGCTCGGGCTGACGGACACCCTCCGCTCGAAATTCCCCATCACCGTGCCCATGGAGGGCCAGAACACCACCGTCACCTTTCCCAATTCCGGCCAGCCCACCTATCAGGAAGCGCTGCTCACGGGCCAGATCCTCGTCTCCAACGGAAACACCTCTTATGCCGTGGTCGTCCCGGTGATTCTCGACACGGGCGACCCCAGCAGCGTTTTGTATCAGGATTTAACCGTCGCGGTGCCTTCGGCGCTCGTCACCGCGGTCAAGTCGGGCAATACCACCACGAACTACCTGGGCAACGGCACGACGTTCACCCTTTCCGTGCAAGGTGAGCCCGGCTCCACCAATTGGGTCTGGAATTTCATCGCCGGCCAGTTGCAATCCAACAACCAAGTCGTGCTCGAGCAGGGCGGGGGCAATCTCAACACCGGCCTTTCCGAGTTTTTCTCGTTTGATGTGATGTTCGATTTGCAAAACGGCGTCATCGGCTTCCGCGCGCTGCCCGCGCCCACGGTGGGCCTCAAGGTCAACGGCGCGGAAAAGCGCATGACGCGGCAGACCAAAATCACCCTGCGCGGCACGGCGACTGCATCGTCGGTGGTTTCGTTCGTCGGCGTGGTCGTACCTGGCCGCAAAGCGCAAATCGCCTCGGGCACCACTTCCTGGCAGGCGACCGTGCCGCTGAATTACGGCCAAAATACGATCAGCGTGCGGGCGCATTCGGTGGATGGCCTCGTCACGCCCGCGCAAAAAATCGTTGTGCGCCGGTACTAGCGCAGGAGGGAGGTCTGCGTTGTGCGGTTGCCACGCGACTGCGCGGCCTTCTAGGCTCGCTCCATGGGCCAGACGAAATTGACGCCGCCTCCCTTTGACCCGGGCGCGGAATGGGAATCCGCGCTGCCGCCATTATGCGGCGTGTGGGTCGATCCCGCGGGCACCGCCTGGCTCGCCACCGCCGAGGCGGACCAGCCGCGCGTCGTCACCCGGTCCGCTTTTCATCCGTTTGCCTGGATTACCAACACCGCAGCCCCCACCGAAGCCGCGGCGCGTTCCGAACGCCTCACTGGCGAGGCCCCGCTCGACACGCTCATTCATTTCGCCGATGCCGCTGCCTACAACACCTGGTATGACCAGCGCAACCGCACCGAACCGTATGAAGCCCTGCGCGCCCTGGAAAACCAGTTTCTCCTCCAGCGCGGCGCGCGGCTTTTCACCGGCCTCACTTTTTCGCACCTGCGCCGCCTGCAACTCGACATCGAGACGCATTGCGCCGAGCCGGATGGTTTTTCCGACGCCCGACGCGCGGGCGACCGCATTCTCGCCATTGGCCTCGGCACCATGAAGGGCCCGCATCTGCTCGAACTGGCGGACATGACCGATGCCGCCGAACGCCACCTGCTGGAGGAATTCAATCGCGTGCTGGCCGCCGAGGACCCGGACGTCATCGAGGGCCACAACATTTTCAAATTTGATTTGGATTATCTGCGCATCCGCGCCCGCCGGCTGAAGGTGCCGCTGGCGTGGGGCCGCTTCGGCCAGCCCGCCACGTTTCGCCCCAGCCGCCTGCGCATCGCCGAACGGCAACTGGATTTTCCGCGCTGCGACTTGCCGGGCCGGGCCGTCTTCGACACTTACCTCATGGTGCAGATGTACGACCTCGCCGCGCGCGAGCTGCCGTCCTACGGCCTCAAGGCCGTCGCTTTGCACCTCGGCTTGACCCAGGAAAGTGACGAGCGCACCTATCTCAAGCCCGCCGCGATTCAGGAAACGTTTCGCACCGACCGCGCAAGTTTCCGCGCCTACCTGCGCGACGACCTGCGCGAAACCCGGGCGCTGGCGGACTTGCTGCTGCCCGGCTACGTCGCCCAGGCGAAAACGTTTCCGCTGACCTTGCAGGAAGTCTGCCTGCGGGGCACGGCGTTCAAGGCCGACCTGCTCTTGCTGGAAAAATATTACCATGCCCGCCGCGCCCTGCCGTTGCCGACCGCGACACAGCCGTTCGAGGGCGGCTACACGCGCGGAGTCATCACCGGCGTTTTTAAGAAAGTGCTGCACTTCGACGTGGCCTCGCTCTACCCCAGCCTGCTGCTGCTCATTGGCCGCAATCCCGCGGGCGATTCGCTCGGCGCGTTCATCCCGCTGCTGCGCGAGTTGCGCACCGAGCGCCTGTCGTACAAAAACCTCGCGCGCGACGCCGCCACGCCTGAACTCCGCCGCGAATACCAGGCGCGCCAGACGAGTTTTAAGATCATCATCAATTCCTTTTACGGCTATCTCGGCTTCGACGGCGCGCGCTTTGGCGACAGTGCCCTGGCGGCCGAGGTGACGGCCCGCGGGCGCGAATTGCTGCAAGCCCTCATTGCCGAATTTGAAAAACTCGGCGCGACCGTCCTCGAGGCCGACACCGACGGCCTTTACCTCCATGCCCCGGCGTTTTACGACCATCCGGAAAAGCTCCTCGCGCTCGTGGCGGGCGTGCTGCCGGCCGGCATCGATCTGGAATTCGACGGTCAGTACGAGGCCATGTTTTGCTACAAGGTCAAAAATTATGCGCTGCTGGAAAACGGCGAGGTGACCATCCGCGGCTCCGCGTTGCGCTCGCGCGGGCTCGAACCGTTTCTGCGCGACCTTTCCGACGCCCTGCTCCACCACCTGCTCGGCGCGGGCGGCCCGGCGCCGGAGCAGCTTTTGACGGAATTCCGCGCGGCCCTGCATGCGCGCACCATGGCAGTGAAGCGTTTAGCCAAGACGGAATTTCTCAGCATCAGCCCGGAGACGTACCAACACACCATTGAAATCGGCGGCAAAAAACCGCGCCGCGCCGCGCTCGAAGCCGCGCTGAAAATGGCGCGCCCGCCGCGCCAGGGCGAACCCGTCACCTATTACATCACCACCGGCGAAAAAGCCCGCGCGCCCGACTGGCAGCGCGCCCGCCCGCTTGAGCATTTCGACCCCGCCAAGGCACCCTACGACCCGGATTATTACCTGCGCAAACTGGACGACTGGGTCGAGCGCTACGCCGCTTTCCTCGCGCCCGGCACCGTAGTCGTTAGCCAGTTGCAGCAAGGAGAGTTGTTGTAGAGATACGGCGTGGCACTAATGCCAGGCCGTTTAGATTACTCGCCTCCGACCTAACGCCATCCCGCGGGCGCTATCGATTTAACGTAACGGCGAACCCGCTCTCAATCGGCGAGATATGGCAACGGAAAGTGGGAATCTCCCAAGTGCAATCACTATTGACCGTCACTGGCGCCGTGGTGTCGCCCCAGGGATACGCACTGCCGTTCACCGGCGTGGCTCGAATCGTGACTGAAGTGCTGGAAAGAAACAATCGGCCCTGACTCAAGTGCAGTTCACCGGCTCCCGTCACATCATACTCATTCATGATGAGAAGCGGCGCATACACCTGTTGGGTGTCGGTTACAGCGATTTTGGTAATTTGCGAACTCGGGAGGAGCGTGACGTTGCTGCTCCAGGCTTGGGTAATCAAAGTGAGCATGGCCTGGTTCCGAACTACCCTATCTGCCGAATTAATGGAACTTACCCAGGCCAGCGCACCGGCAGGATCTGATTGCGCCCAACTATCCTCCAGCAAACTTACGCTCGAATCGACTCCACCCGCCGGCGGGGTCCAAGACAAAATCTCATAGCCGCCGTCGATGGCGACGATTTGCACACCGACTTCGCCGATACCCCAGGAGCCGTCATCTAGCACCGTCACGTCGTAATCCGAATCGCCCCAAGGAAATGCGCTGCCATCCGACGCGACCGCGCTCACCGTCAAATTGCCTGTGCCCGCAGATGGCTGGTATGCAAACGTGCCGCTGCCGAGGACAAAAATATTGCCCGTCAAATAGTTCCAATTCGTCATCACCAGCGTGCCCGCGTTGACGGTGGTCTCGCCGGTGTAGGTGTTGTTGCCTGTAAGCGTGAGCGTGCCGTTGCCCGTTTTGGTGAGATTGCCTTGACTGCCGCTGCCGATTGCGTTGGCCAAAATCACGTCGTTGCCGTTGGTGTCCAAAGTTCCTCCATTAGCTCCAAAGGTCAATGTGAGGTCACTGATATCATCTGCAGTACCAGACGCCCATTGCAAGGTGCCTCCATTGAGCGCAATGAGGCTGGAATTGCCAAAAGCACCGATCGAACTAAAACGCAGAGTTCCCAGGCTAATTGTAGTCACGCCTGTATAATTTGAAGCATCGTTGAGCACAAGGGTTCCAGAACCAATTTTAGTAAAATTACCCGCTGTGCCATTGCCAAGGGAGCCGACGATAGTAACCGTTGCATTTCCGGTATTAAAAGTAATGTCAGAACGAAATGACCGGTATGATGGAAGGGCAACGTCTCTCTCACTCGCGCTCCTCATCGTTAATGGCTGCGAGGTTCCATTGGAAAGCAATTCATAAAGGCCCAGCGACTGCCAAGGCAATGCTGCCTGATCAATCGGGAGGGAAAAAACATCTCCCCCGATTGTCAGGGTCCCTGAATTATTGCCTGTAAAAGCGTAAGTGCCCACAGGGCTGCCGGCGCCAAGTCCAAAACCGACGATTGTCAAATTGAGGTTTCCTGTTCCAATCCTTACCAAAGCGCTTGATCCTCCCGGGTTGTCGGCGATAACACCACCAAAATAAAGAACAGCACCCCCAGAAATGTTGCTCGTGTAGACATTGGTGCCGTCCAGCGTAAGCGCGCCCGCACCAGACTTCGTAAGGCTTCCTGCGCCGGCGATATTGCCGGAAATAGTGAGATTGCCAGAAGTAAGAGTAATATTGCCGGAACCCATCGCATTTCCGCCGTTGATAACAAGGGTGCCACCATTGACAACTGTGCTACCGTTATAAGAATTTGCGCCCATGAGCACCAAAGTTCCGCCTCCTGTTTTGGTGAGAGAGAACGCCCCACCCAAATTATTGAACTCCGGCGTAGAATTATTTCCGCCGCTGCCGGATGGCGTGGCCGCGCCGAGGTTAAGGAGGAGCAGTGCGGGCCGGCGGTGGCCGAGTTGGTAATAAACATAGGTCCAGGCGCCAAAGTCCGTGGCCGTGGCGTGCATTGTCTCCACCGCTTTCAGACCATTGGTTAGGCCGTCCTTAATGAATGGCATGCTAAGGGGCTTTTCGACGGGATTGGTGCGGCCCGAGGTCAGCAACCAAACGCCGGTCGGGTCGGTGACCACCGCCCGCGGGCCGGAGAGGACCCAGTGAACCGTGGCGCCCGATTGAAAAATGCGGCTCTGGCCGGCGGCGGGCGCGAGGGCGAGCGCCGGGGGCTGCAATTTTGCGGGCAATTTCGCAAAGGCCTTGGCAATGGCGTTTTCGAGGCTCTGGGCCGCCGCGCCCATTTGTTGAAAGGCTTTGTTCGTGTTGGCGGACAAGGGGTCGGCGCCCACGGCGGTCTTTACGTCGCCAATTGCCGCGGTCAGCACGGTTTGCGCGGCCTGGATGCGAGCGGCGAGGGTCGGGTCGGCATCAGCCTTGCGGGTGGCCTGGCGCGCGAGACCCACGATGGACGCCGCCTTTTTCACATCACTAAGCGAACCTTGGATGAGGCTCGTTTTCTGGTCGTCGGTGAGTGCGTCCAAGTTGCGCACCTGGCCAACCATCGCGGCGACTTGCGTGAGGAAATCCGCGTTATCTTGGATGACCGTCAGCGTCGCGATGGCGTCGGCGCTCAAGGCATTTTTACCCCGGCCGGTGGCGGCGTGCACGGGCGCGCTCAGCCCGCACACGAGCGCAGCGAGCAGCAGGCCGAGCACAAGACCCAACCGAGGGTATTTCCCAAGCAAAAACACGGTCTTCCTAGCGTAATTTTTGGCCTGAGTTACGCAAGCCCATTTTACGACGGTATCAGTGAAAAATTTCGGGGATTATTTAACCACAAAAAGCACAAGAAGCACAAACCGGACTTCAATTTTGTGCTTTATGTGCTTTTTGTGGCTAAAACTCAGTCCCGTTTCCCCTTCCAGCCTCTACCGCCCCTTTTTGAATTTTCAATTTTGAATTTTGAATCTCTTCATCTACTCCGCCCCCAAATCCTTCGCTGCGGCCTTTTTCAAGGTCTCAAGCGCTTGTTTAATCTCGTGCGCCGCCGGGCCCTCGACCAACAGGCGCAATTTTTTTTCGGTGCCGGAATAACGGGCGAGCACGCGCCCGCGGCCTTCCAGGGTTTTTTCAACGGCAAGCAGGGCCGGGCCCAACGTCGGTGTCTCGTCGAGCGGGCGCTTCTCCTGCACGCGGAGGTTCGCGGTCACCTGCGGCAAAAGTTTCACTTCCGCGCGCAAGGTGGAGAGCGGCTGACCCGTCTCGCGCATGACGCGGGCGAGCATCAGTGCCGCGAGCAAGCCGTCACCGCAACGCGCGATTTCGGGGAAAATATAGTGCCCGGAATTTTCGCCGCCGAAGGTGGCGTTTAATTCGAGGAGACGGTGGAGCACATTGCGGTCGCCCACGGCCACGCGCTCGACGCGCCCGCCCGCCGCGGCGAGAGTTTGGTCGAGACCCAGATTGCTCTGCACCGTGGCCACGAGAATGTTGCCGCGCAATTCCCCCTTCCGCAGAAAATGCAACGCGAGCAGTCCCAGAATCTGGTCGCCGTCCACGATGGCGCCGGTTTCGTCGCAAGCCACGAGACGGTCACCATCGCCGTCGTGGGCAAAACCGACACGCGCGCCCGTCTGTTTGACGAGCGCGGCGAGTTGGGCGGGATGTTCGCTGCCGGCGTCGGTGTTGATGAGCGCGCCGTCGGGATCGGCGGCGCGGGTGTGCACGGTCGCGCCGAGGCGGCGAAGAACTTCCGGGGTCGTCGCGCAAGTGGCCCCGTGGCCCGGGTCCACCGCCACCACCCAGCCCGCGAGCGCGTGCGCCGGCAGCACGGCGGTGCGGGTGCGCAGGAAAAGCTCCAGCGCATCGGCCTGCGTTATTGCGACCGTCTGCGGGGGCTCTGCCGGGGCGCGCGCGTGGCCGAGGCAGGCCTCGATTTCGGCCTCCGCGCCGGTCTCCAGCTTGAGGCCGCGTTCGTCAAAGAATTTTATCCCATTGTCGCCGGGCGGATTGTGGGAGGCCGTAATCATCAGCCCCAAATCCGCGCCCCACTCCAGCACGGCCAGGGGGACGGCAGGAGTCGGCACGACGCCAAGGTCCAGCACGCGGTGACCGTGCGCGACCAAGCCTTCGGCCAGCGCGCGCAAAATCGTCCGCCCGCTCAGGCGCGGATCGCGGCCCGCGACTATTTCCAATTTCGAGCCGGGGCGGCGCAGTGCACCGTACTGGGCGACGGCATAACCGAGCCGCCGCATAAACGACTCCTCCATGGGCGGCTCGCCAAAAGGGCCGCGCATGCCGTCGGTGCCGAAATAACGCAAGTGCATGAAAAAATGAAGAAGGTGTTTTTTGGCAGGGATGCCGCTCCGAGGCGTCCCTGCTTTTAATTCCGGTGGCGCGCAAAAAACGACCGCGCTTTTTGCAGCCACTCCCGCACGGCGCCACCCGTGAGGAGTGCGCGGGCCGCGGCCACACCGGCTTGCAGGCCCGCGCGGGGAAAAGCTCCGGACACGCGGCCCGCCGCCAGCAACGCGGCCCCGGCATTCAGGCAAATGGTGTCAGCCAGCCCGGCGGGAGCACTGCCCTGCAGCAAGTCATCCAGCAGGCGCAGGTTGTCGGCAGCGTCGCCGCCTTTCAAGGCCTCAGGCGGAGCCGCCGCCAGCCCGAGGTCCGCCGCCGAGATTTCGTGCTCACGCCCGTCTTCCCACCATTCACCCACGCCGACCAGGCAGTTCGAACCGACGACCGACAACTCATCCAGCCCGGTGTTTTTTGAAAAGCGCCCGTGCACAATCAGACCCTTGTGCATGCCCAATTCGTGCGCTGCGCGGGCGTACTCGGGCAGATAGGGCTGCACCGGGCCGGAGAGGTCCGTCACCGGCACCAGGCGCGGAGCCTCGTAGGTGCTGACGCCGATGATCTGGTGCGCCGGACGGCCGGGATTCAGCAGCGGCCCGAGCACGTTGAAAATCGTGCGCCGGCCCAGCACCCGCCGCACCGGCGCGACGTTTCTAAACGCCGGATGATACGACGGCGCGAAAAAGAATGCGAAATTCAATTCCGCCAGCGCCTCGTGCCAGACCGCGTCCGGGGCGTCGAGCAGGATGCCGTTGGCTTCGAGAAAATCGGCGCTGCCGCATTTCGAGGTGATGGAGCGGTTGCCGTGCTTGAAGACCGGCACCCCGGCCGCCGCGACGATGAATGCCACCGTCGTCGAAATATTAAAACTGCCGGAGTGGTCGCCGCCGGTGCCGCAGACGTCGAGGGCCCGGGCCGCCCAGGGCTCGACATGCGGATTGCGCGCGAGCCCGCGAAAAACTTCCGCGAACGCCACGATTTGCTCCGCCGTTTCGCCGTGCTTGGAAAATTCCTCGAGAAAATCGCGCTTCCATTCCAAGCCCACGTTGTCGGCCGCGAGGGCACGGGCGGCGGCGGCGGCCTCGGCCTTCGTCAGCGGGCGCGCCTGCCGCAAAGCCTGCGCGAGGGTGACCAGCAGCGGTTCGCCCTCGTCGTAAGCCACATGAAATCCGGCGGACATCGCCCGTCGTTATCGCTTTCCAACCCCCGGCCCGACAAGGGAAATCCACCGGGTCATTTCGGCGGATTTTTCCGCCGCAACCGCGCCGGCAGCCGGGAGCGCAGGGTTTTGCGCAAGCGCGCGAGCTTGGTTTCCTCCGGCGTGCGCACGAGCAGATAGGCGACTTGGATGGCGGGCGAGCGGGCGATGTCCTCCGGGGTCGTGTGCTTGCCATCCACGCCAGGCGCAAGGTCCACGCCCGCCTGTTGAAAAAGATGATGCACGAGGGCCGAGCAAAACATGGAGCGGTCGCGTGCGAGCAGGTTCGCCCGCCCGCGCAAACGCGGCGCCCGCAGACCGACGAGCGTGCCGAGCAATTCGCGCATCGAATATTTCGCACGGCTCGCGATCAACTCAAGCCCGGCCTGCAGGACCGCCGTCAATTGCGTCTCGGCCAGGCCAAAATCGAGCACCGCCAAGTTCGGGCAATGCTTCTCGTCCCAAAATTTGTCCACCCGGTTCTCCTGCGCGCCGAGGCGAATGTGTTTGGGTGCGATCTCAAGGTCGGACTCGATAACCCAGTGGCGCCCATCCGCCCGCGCGCCTTGAAAAACAAAGGCGTGCGACCAGCGGCTCCAGCGCCTTTGCTCGTCGAGCAGCCGCTCAGCCCGCCGGATGGCCAGGTCCACCAGCGTCGCGCCACCCGCCAGGCCCACGCGGCCCGCGCGCGCGTACGTTTCCAAAAACTCGCGATTGGAAACACCGGTGACCGTCACCACTTTGACTGCGGACAGCTCTTCGCCCATGCCCCGACTCTCCCATTGAATTTAATTTCTGCCAACCGAAAACAATGGTGCATCCGCGGGCGGTATTCGCAGACACCGCGGTTCCCGCCGTTAATGGGCCAGCGCTTCCACGCCCGGCGCGGAATCCTCGACGGGATATTTGAGTTCGCGCCAGGCGCGGATGCCGCCCAGCAATGGGCGCACGCGGGTGATGCCCTGGCGTTGCAGCAGGAGCGCGACGCGCGCGGCCGTCACTTCATTCGGGCAGGAGCAATAGACGATGACATCGCGGTCGCGCGGGATTTCGCCGTGGCGGAGCTCAACCTCGGCGACGTTCATGCAAATCGCCCCGCGGATGCGTGTGGCGTCCAGCTTGAGTTCGGCGGCGGAGCGCAGGTCGAGAATGACAAGCTCCTCCCCGGCCGATAGCTTTTGAAACACTTCCTCCGGGGTCACGCGGGCAATGCGCAAACGGTGCAGCACGCGCTGGCGTTCGATAAATTTGTAGGCGATGTAGAGGCCCACGAGACCGCCCAGCAGGACGATGGCCCAGCCGCCGAGCTGCGCCAGCGCGCCGCCCACCCGCCCAAGTTGTTCGCTGAACGCATAACCCAACCCGAGAAAAACCCCGCCGTAGAGCAGCGAGCCCAGGGCGTCGTAAGCGAGGAACTTGCCGAGCGGAATGCCAAAAGCCCCGGCCAGCGGCGGAATGACGGTGCCGAGGCCGGGCAGAAATTTGGCCGCCACCACCGTCCGCATGCCATGGCGCTCAAAAATATTTTCCGTGCGCCGCACGCATGAATCCGGCTCCAGGGACACCCGGCAGAGAAATTGCAAAACGCGGCTGCCGCCGTAGCGGCCGAGATAAAACCAGACTGCGTCCGCGATCAGGCAGGCCAGGAGGGTCGCGGCCAGGCCGGCGAAAAGGTTCAACTGCCCCTGAGCCGCCAACGCGCCCGCCGCCAGCAACCACGGGGCACAGGGAATCGGCAGGCCAATCTGCTCGATGAACACCGCCGCAAACAACAGGACGAGGCCGTGGGCAATCAAAAACTGGGTGGGATGGTCCATGGAGTTTCTCGTCTAAGTGTGCGTCGATGCCGTTCGCGGACACCCGTTAGGAAGTTTTTTCGATTTTCGCCAGCCGCTGAATATGGCGCCCGCCCTCGAAGGTCGCGCCCAGCCAGGCGTCCACCATTTGCAGCGCGAGCTCCTGGCTCACCATGCGCGCACCAATGGAAATGACGTTGGCGTTGTTGTGCTGGCGGCCCAGTTGGGCGGTCTGCACCGTCCAGCACAGCGCGCAGCGAATGCCGTGCACTTTGTTCGCGGCGATGGCTTCGCCGTTGCCGCTGCCGCCGAGCACGATGCCGAAGTCGGCGTCCCCGCGGGCCACGCATTCGGCGGCGGGGCGGATGAAATCCGGGTAATCCACGGGCTCCGTGCTGTTCGTGCCAAAATCAATCATCGTGTGGCCCGCGGCGCGCAAATGCGCGATGATGGCCTGCTTTAGCTCGAAACCCGCGTGGTCGGAACCAATGGAAATCTTACTCATGGCGATGATCACCCAACATACGCAGGATGCCGATTTCCTCAAGGGGATTTTACCCACGCCACCGTTACTTTTGGGCGACTCTTCTCACTTCGCCCATTCACGCACATTAAAACCAGACGAGGCCTAAGAATTAAGAAAGGTTCGTTTGACCCGTTTGGAGAAGAGAAAATAGGGAATCCAAATTGCGGCGCTGCCGAGCTTCGCAAGCAGAGGTGGCAGCGTGGCGGCCAGGGCCAGGTTTATATGTATGCGAAAAACGAGACAGGTCAGCACGAGGTCGCGCAAGCCCAGCACCAGCCCGAGCGCAAAAAAAATGATAATTAATCGGGGAGCGGAGTGCTGGCGGCCGAAAAACTTTACTGTCGTGTAGAGCAGATAGGCCAGCAGGCAAAAGTTCATGATTATTTCATCCACCAGCAGGGCCTTATACCCGGAATTGGCCGCTTCGATGAGCTTGGCCTGTGCATTCACGATGGCGGAGGCATTTCCTGCCATTCCCGCCAGCATGATAAAAGGGGATACCACCAAGCCCATCATCGGAAGGTATAGCCAGCCTCCGAGCGGCTCGGCCACCAAAGGCGGGGGCGTGGGTGCCGCCGGGTCGACCGTTGCATCGACGGGTGCGCTTTCGACGGATTCGCTCATGGGGCCGTAGGTGGCTTCAAGCTGGGATAAAACAATTGCTGAGGCAACGTCTTAGATCTTCGGCGGCAGTCGCGGAAGCGAGGGCCCACGCCGCCGCGGGAAAATAAAACCCGTGCGCCGGCGGTAGTCGCGGTATTCCGCGCTGCTTTCGGCCAGGCGCGTTTCCTCCAAGTGCGCGCGGTACGAGAGCAACGCCAGGGAAACAAGCAGCATGACCACGGTGGCCCACGAACAATTGCCCAGGCAAAGCGCGATCCACAGCAAAAAGTATCCAAGATAGATCGGGTGGCGCACATATTTATAAGGCCCATGGCCGACAATTTTGCGCACCGATACGAGAATGCCAAAGGAACGCCCGAGCGCCAGCGCGCCCCATAGCGAAATCGCCGGCCCCACCAGCGCCAGGGTCAAGGCCAGCAAGGCCACGGGTTTCGGCGGGCCCGAGAGCCAGAACGGCCACGTCCACGCCGCGGGTAAATAGGGAAATATCTGATAGGCCAAAAAGAAAAACGCGGCGGCCAGCGGCACCAAAATGTCCCGCCAATAACGCGGCGGCTGGGTGGGCGGACGACTGAGCAGCAAGGCACCGCCGATGGACAATTGCAAAAGGGTGACAATTAAATGCTGGATGGCCTGCGCCACCGCCAGCCGGTCGAAGGGGCCGTGCCACAGGGTGTCCAAGGGCTGGAAATTGGCGTTCTGATACTCCCGCCACGCCAGGTAAAGATAAACAAGGGACAAAATATATTTTTCAAAAAATGCGCAACCGGCGGCGAAGGAAGCGGGCACCGGGCCGCGGGCGGGCTGCATGACAAAAGGGGTTCTAGCCTTCGAACGTCTCCAAGGCAATCGCCGGCATTCAGCGCGAAAACTCCAGGCCGCGGGCCGAGCCGTCGCGCGGCGTGAATTCCTCCACCCGGGGATAATCAGCCCGTAGTACGGCGATCAATTGCCGGAGATTGTTCATTTGCTCCCCGTACTCGAAATGCGTGAGCACGAGCCACACGCGCTCGTGTCCGCGTGTCAACGTCGCGAGCTTCGCGGCCATCTGCTCCGCCGGCTCCGGCACATCCGGATTAAGGGGTGCCGTCGCCACCGCGACCTCGCCGTGCGCCATCCGCGGCCAGTAATAGGCAAAAGCAAAACGCGTATGCGGCCAGACGAGAATCAAATCCCCGGGATGGGCCAGTTGGGCAAGTTGCCCGACCACCGGCCGCAGATGCTCGGGTGCGCGCGGCTGCCGGGCCTCGGTCAGGGCGTCGCTTGCCATCGGCCACAAGGGCAACGCCAGCAGCACCGCCACCACCGGCGCTGCGCGACCATGCAGGCCGCGGGCGAGTTCCCTCACTCCGCGCGCAATCAGCCAGAACAACAAGGGCGCGAGGAACAATAACAACCGGCCCACCAAGGGATACACCCCCAGCGCCGACGCCATGCCGAGCCAAAACAAAGTCAGCGCGATAAAAACGGTCTCCGCGCGCGCCTGCTGCCAGCCCATCCACGCGCCAAACACGAGCAAAGCCAGCCACAGCCACCATGCTTGCGCACACGTCAGCCACACCCACGAATCAAACACTCCTGTCCGCAGCACTTGCGCAAAGACCGCGGGCGGCCAGAAATGCAAAAAGGCCTCGCGGTGGTAATCCGCCAGCAACGGGTCGCCCAGACCCGTGCCGTAGTTGAGACTCAATTGTCCGGCGAGAAACACGACCCAAACAATTCCAACGGTGGTCCACCGCCGCCATTCCGGCCACTGTTGCTGCCGCGCCGCGCTTACCCACGCCAGCGTGCCAAGCGCCGCGAGCAGAAAAATCGCCGGTTGTGAAAACACCAAGGCCGCCACTCCGCCCGCTGCGAGCGCGACTGCTCGACGCCAGGTCAACGGGTGCGTCAACAAACCCGGCGCAACGGCAAAGAGCAACAACGCCACCAATGTGTCGGTCGAGTACTGCTTGAATTCGCCCGCATAGCGCAGCAACGGCCACGACCACGCGGTGAGTGCCGCCGCGGCCAACGCTGCCGGCGGCCCCAGCCTGCGCCAGGCCAGCCAGACGAAGCTCAATAAAAAAATTGTCGAGGCAAGAAAAGGCACGAAGCGCAACGCCCGCTCGTCCGAGCCCGCCACCGCAGTCACCGCGCGCACCGCGAGCATGAAGCCAGCCGGCGCGACCTGATGATTAACCAAGCGCCCCCTTGCCAATTCCGAAACCGGCTGCTCGACGATGTTTTGCGCCAGCGCAGCCTCATCGAGCCACAAACTCCGGTCGCTCGCCCATTCCGCCCACCGAAAAATCAGGCCCGAAAGGACAACGAGAATAATCACTGCGGCCCATAACTGGCGCGCCGGTGGCGAAAGCGAAATTCCGGCGGATTCTTCCGGCGTGCGTGCAACGGCGTGGGCCACGGGCCGCACGCTAGGCGGGAATGCGCTGCACGTAAAACATCTTCTCATTTGGCCATTATCGTTCTACATTCCGCCGCTTACGCTGTGAAACGCCTCTCCCTTTCCCTTCTCGTTGCCAGTCTCCTGCTCGCCGCCACGGCCTCGGCGGCGGCACCCGTCACCAGCACGACGGCTACGCCGCCCGCCGCGCCCGCATTATCCTACCGGAATGCGCTGATTCTCGGCCTCGTGGAGGGCATCACCGAATTTTTGCCCGTCTCCTCCACCGGCCATTTGATTTTAACGTGCCGCCTGCTGGGCCTGGATCGCGAGGATCCGCTGCTGGATTCGGCGGGCCGGCCCATCCTGGTCAAGTCCAAGAATGCGGCCCCGCAGCCGCTCACGCTCAAAGCGGCCATTGATAACTACGACATCATCATCCAGGGCGGCGCGATACTGGCGGTGTTGATTCTTTATTGGGGACGGGTGTGGAGCATTGTCCGCGGAATCATGGGCCGCGATCCGGTGGGCCTGCTGCTTTTTCGCAACCTGTTCGCGGCGTTTCTGCCGGCGGCCGTGGTGGGCCTCGCGCTGGAGAAATGGATCAACGAAAACCTCACCCTCGCCAAAACTGTGCTCGCCGCGCAAGTGTTGGGGGCGGTGCTAATGCTCGCCGTCGAATACTGGCGCAAAAGAAAAATGCCCGCGAGCGATTCGTCGCCCGGGCCGGACCTGCATGAATTGTCGTGGAAACAATCGTTGTTCATCGGCGGCTGGCAGGTCGGGGCCCTGTGGCCCGGCATGAGCCGTTCGATGGTGGTCATCGTCGGCAGCTACCTGGCGGGGTTGCGCCCGGCGCGCGCGGCGGAATTTTCCTTTTTGCTCGGACTGATCACGCTCGGCGCAGCCTCGGGCTACAAACTCGTGCGGCACGGCTCCGAACTCATCGCGGGTTTGAATGCCGGGCCGATGCTCTTTGGCGTGGTCGTCGCCACGCTCGCGGCGGCCGTGGCCGTTAAGGGTTTTGTCCACTGGCTGACACGCCACGGCCTCGCGCCCTTTGCCTGGTACCGCCTCGCGCTGGCAGCGGTGTGGGTGGCGTTGATGGGATGGTGAGCGTGAATCGAGTGGCGGTCGTATTCACGGCTGGGCCGGCTGAGACCTCTGCTGCATCGCCTCCGCTTGTTTTTCGCGCACTTTGAGCGAGGCCCCATCCAAAGCCGTTGCCGCCTGCTGCACGGCTTGCACGGCTGTGTCATATTGCTCCTGCACTGCAGCCTCAATAAAAACCAGGTTGCCGGTCGGAAGCCGATTAAACTGACCCAGATGGGCCCGCAAAAAATTCACCAAGGCGGAGTCCGCCGTGTAATAATTGATTACTGCTGAATAAAAATCTATCATCACCGGGCGAAGCTGGAGCAAGCCCTTCAGGTAGGCATCCAACAGCAGGGATTTTTCCAAGCCACGCACTTTCTTCGCCTTAATATTGTCAGCCACCCGCCCCTCCACATTCATCCAAAAGGCGATGTTCGTTTGGGCCGCCAAAACCACTGTCTCGTCCGCCTCCACGGCCTTGGCCTGATAGTCGGGATCGGAGGTTTTAAGCGCGGGTCTTTCCGCCCGAGCCTTGAGGACTACTTCGTTGAGGTCCAGGAATTCGTGGGCCATTTCCGCCATGACGGCCGCCACCGGACTCGCCAAAGCGTTGTCATCCATAACCGCCAACATTTGTTTGCTCTTCCCTAGAGCGCTTTCTGATGCGCCCGGAGATGGTTCCCCCACTGAATTCAGTGAATCGATAAACTTCACGTCATTTCGCGCCACTTCTGAGCGCATCGCATTCTTTTTCTGCGCCACCCTCCGACCAGCATCGGTGAAGGCCAGATCGAAGTCGGCCAACAAGCCCAGGAAAAGACCCAGCAGGCCCAGAAAGGAAATCCAAAAGACAATCCGCGTAAAGCACGGCCTTCTGGGCGAACCATCTTGGGCCGGGGAATAAGGGGTAGTCATGGCCGGGCAACGAAGGGCAATTAATCATTCAGACTTTGTCCTGTCATTACCCGAATTCGCGCCGCCTTCACCCAATTGTCACACGGCGCGGCCTTGACTCACGGGCCGGCCGGGGCACGCTGGCCCCGGTTTGGCCTGGATTCCCTTCCGTGTTTTTTCGATAGCACGACGGCCCAGATAGTGCTAACGTCCCGCCTTTTCCCGCCTTTTTCCCAGCCCATCCGCTAGTCCCTTATTTACCATGAGTCTCAATAACGAACATTTGACCCGCGCCTGCACCGACGCCCGCGGCCTCGCCATGGACGCCGTCGCGGCCTGCAAATCCGGCCACCTCGGCCTGCCCTTGGGCGCCACTGAAATCGGGGCCATCCTCTTTGGCTACGCCCTGCATCTGAATCCCGACGACCCGAAGTGGCTCAACCGCGACCGCTTCGTCCTTTCCGCCGGCCACGGCAGCATGTTCCTGTACGCCTGGCTGCACCTCGTGGGCTTTGATATTTCCATCGACGACCTTAGCCGTTTCCGCGCCTTCGGCTCGAAAACTCCCGGCCATCCGGAATTCGGCGAGACGCCGGGCGTCGAGGCCACTACCGGCCCGCTCGGCCAGGGCGTGGGCAATGCCGTCGGCATGGCCATGGCCGCCAAGATGGCCGAAGCGCGTTTCAACACGCCGGAGCACACGATTTTTGACCACCATGTCGTCGCCTTGTGCGGGGACGGTTGCATGCAGGAAGGCGTCGCCAGCGAGGCCGCCGCGCTCGCCGGCCGTCAAGGCCTGGACAACCTCATCCTCTTTTACGACTCGAACGACGTCACGCTCGACGCCATGGCCGCCAAGACCCAGTGTGAAGACACCGGGATGCGCTTCAAGGCCTACGGCTGGGCCGTCCAAACCGTGAAAAACGGCAACGACCTGACCGCTTTGCTCAAGGCCTATCACAAGGCCAAGAACGCCAAGGACCGCGACGGCAAGCCGCAGCTCATCATCTGCAAGACCGTCATTGGCAAGGGCATTCCCGAAGTCGCCGGCACGCAGAAGGCCCACGGCGAAGCCGGGGTCAAATTCATCGACGCCGCCCGCAAAAACCTCGGCCTGCCGGACGAGAAATTCTATGTCGCGCCCGAAGTGCGCGAGTATTTCGCCGAGCACAAAAAGAATCTCAAGGCGTATTACCAAAAATGGCAGGCGACCTTCGAGGCCTGGCAAAAGGCCAATCCCGCCAAGGCCGAATTGCTCCGGTCCGGTGTGGATCACGTCGTCCCGAAGGACCTCGACTCCAGTTGCCCGGCGTACCCCGAGAACGCCGCGCCGATGGCCACCCGCAAAGCCGGAGCGGACATGCTCAACTTCCTCGCGAAACGCCTGCCGCTCGTCATCTCCGGCAGCGCCGACCTCCACGGGTCCACGCTCAACTACATCAAGGACGCCGGGGACTTCGACCTCGACAACCGCGCGGGCCGCAACCTCCACTTCGGCATTCGCGAGCACGCGATGGGCGCGATTTGCAACGGCATCGCCTACCACGGCATCTTCCGCCCCTCGGGCGCGACGTTTCTGACGTTTGCCGATTACATGCGCCCAAGCATCCGCCTCGCCGCGCTGGCCAAGCTGCCGGTGTTCTACATCTTCACGCACGACAGCATCGGCGTCGGCGAAGACGGACCGACGCACCAGCCCGTCGAATTGGTTTCGGCGCTGCGCTGCATCCCGTTCCTCGACGTCATCCGCCCGGGCGACCCCGAGGAAACCGCGGGCGCCTTCGTGGCCGCCCTGGATCGCACGAGCGGCCCGACCGCCATTTGTCTCTCGCGCCAAGCCATCCCACTGCAATCGTCCGTGCCGCTGCACTGGCGCCGCGGCGGCGTGCTCTCCGGCGGTTATGTGGCGCAATACGAAAAAGGCGGCTTCCTCAACCTCATCCTGATGGCCAGCGGCTCGGAATTGCAGCACGCCATGAATGTCGCCAACCAGCTCGGCAACGGCGTGCGCGTCGTGTCGATGCCGTGCATGGAACGTTTTGAGCGCATGCCGTGGGAATACCGCGAAAGCATTCTGCCCTCGTGGTGCAAAAAGCGTGTGGCCATCGAAGCCGGCATCACCGAGCACTGGTTCAAGTACGTCGGCGCCGAAGGCAAAGTCATCGGCACCGACCGCTTCGGCCTGTCCGCCCCCGGCGACCAAGTGATGCAGGCCCTCGGCATCACCACCGAGCACCTGCTCGAGGTGGCCCGGGCGATGCTGTAGGCAAAAAATTGGCGCGGACCCTCGGTGAGGCGTCCGCGCCAATTGGCCAAAAATGCGTGTTCCCTCAGGCCTTGCCGCCGAAGGTCACGTAGTCGTCGAGGTCGAGCAATTCGAACCACGTCGTGACATCCTCGCGATGGGCGCCGGCGGTCTTGTGGATGTTGTTGAAATACTCACGCGATTCCACGTCGGCGGGCACCCGGCGCTCCGCTGCGACAGACCATTGCTCGATGGCACCCTCGCTGGGCGCGTGTTTCGCGTTTTTCAAAATCCATTCCAGGACCTCGGAGTCGCTCTTGCCGGAGGCCAGTTGTGTTTTCAGCGCCTCGGCGTCCACGCCCACGAAATTCAGGAAACGCTGGTCCAGCGGACAGTTGTAGTGATATTCGCCGTGCTTGCCGGCGACGGTGGCGCGGCCCTTGTCGAGCATGCGCGGAAGAATGACAAAGCCCCCGAGGCGCACACGAGCGCTGCGGGGCGGACGTTGGGTCAAGTCAGGATGGTGCATAGGAGACCGCGGAAGGGCCGCGGAAGTTGGACACAAAACCCGGCGATGCCAAAAGTCAAATGCCGCGCAATGAATGGGAGCGTCCTAAATTCACCCGAAACCTCGCGGCGGGCTGAGGGCAGCCCGCCCTACCTCTATAAGGCACATGCAAAGTAAAGCCCGACCGCTGAAAGACTTTAAAGGTTGGGCGCGCTGCCCTCAGCGCGCCATTTCAAAATAGGGCATTACTCCGCGAATCTTCGGCCGGCGAGCCGGCTTTCGCCTCACTTCGTCTCGCCTGTAACAGCCCGCACGGCTGGGGAGTCGCCGGATAACGGCACGCGCACCGCCTTGCCCGTGTCAGTGCCAAAATACGGCGCGCCGGCCGCGATCAACACCGGGATGATTTTCCGCAAATCGCGCGTGAGGTCGGTGCAATAAATCTCCGTCTTCCAGAATTCCTTCATTTCCTTGGCGTCACGATAAGCGGCAAAATCCACCGCCGAAACCGTCATGCTCATCGTGTAGGCGGTGTAGGAGACGACGTTGTCATTATACCCGCCAAAGGCGTAGCCCGGTTGATTGACCGTCGTGACCGTGCGGTTTTTGCCCGTGCCACTGATGACCGTCGCCGTGCCGCCGCCCGGGCCCCAAATTGGGGAGGAAAAGGACGAGAACTTCGTCTCCGGGTTGCCAATGCCGTAGTAAAGCAGGATGCCCAGGTCGGCGTCTTTCGGATCATCCACGCGTTTGTAGCCCCTGGAAGTCAACGCCGTCTGGAGGTAATCGGCCGCTTCCTTGAATTGCAGGTCGGATTCCGGGACGTCTTTGATCGTCGAAATGACGACGTAATTCTTGCCCGGGTTGGTGACATTGCCGGCGAACCCGTTGACGTGCACGTCATAGGTCGCGCAGCCGCCCAAACCGAGGGCGAGCATGGCCAGGATGCAACCCCAGGCTGCGCGTGTGCATTGTTTTACCGTCGTCATGGTAGTGCAGCTTATTCAACGGAGCCTGGCGGAGCACGAACTATTCCCGTCTTATTTTCCGATTTTCAAATTTCCGCGCGCGTGCAAAGCCTCGGCAATCTGGATTGCATTGAGCGCCGCGCCTTTCCACAACTGGTCGCCGGAGACCCACAGGCTCAGGCCATTGTCGAAAAACGAGTCGCGCCGCAGGCGGCCCACGCCGCATTTTTCCCGGCCGGAATAATCAATCGGCATCGGGTAAACATTGTGCGCCGGGTCATCGCGCAATTCCGCGCCGCTGAACTGCTGGATGGCCGCGCGCGCACGGTCGAGGTTCACGGGCTTTTCGAATTCCGCGCTGATCGCGATGCTGTGCGCGCGAAACACCGGCACGCGCACACAAGTGCAGGTGACTCGCAGCGACGGCAGCTCCATCATCTTGCGGCTTTCGTGCAGCATTTTCATTTCTTCCTTGGTGTAGCCGGTGTCCAAAAACTTGTCCACATGCGGCAGGACGTTGAAGGCAATCGGATGCGGATACACCGAGGGCGCGGATTTCGTGCCGTTGGCCCAGGCGTGGGACTGGTCTTCCAGTTCCTTGATGGCCTGCGCGCCGGTGCCCGAAACGGCCTGGTAGGTGGACGCGAAAAAGCCTTTGAGGCCGAACTCCCGATGCAGCGGATACAGCCCCATCAACGCTATCGCCGTCGAGCAATTCGGGTTGGCGATGATGCCCTTGTGCCCGTCAAGAGCGTGCGGGTTGATTTCGGGAATCACCAGCGGCACCTGCGGGTCCATGCGGAAAAACGAGCTGTTATCAATCACCACGCAACCGCGCTTGACCGCCTCGGGCGCGAGTTTCTCGGAAATGCTGCCGCCCGCGCTGAAGACCGCGACGTCCAGCCCCGCAAACGCTTCCGGCGTCGCTTCCCGCACCGGCCAGCTCTTGCCACCCCACGTCACCGACTTGCCCGCCGAACGCGCCGAGGCCAGCAGCACGAGTTCCCGCACCGGGAAGCCCCGCTCGTGCAACAGGCGAATGAGTTCTTGACCGACGGCGCCTGTCGCGCCGACGATGCCGACTTTATAAGATTCCGCAGCCATGATGAAAATTTCCGGCGAGATTTACGGGCACCTGACCCAGGCGTGCGCCGCGCGTTCCCGCCAAGCGACCCAGCATTGCCTCGGCGTGAAAATTGGCGAGCAAAAACTCTACCATTTCCGCGACGGCGCGCTCGTGCGCGTGTACGTGATTTCCACGTCGCGCAACCCGCCTTCCTGCATCGAAAATTCGCTCGGTACCCCGACCGGCCTGCATGAAGTCGCGGACAAAATCGGCGCAGACGCCCCCGCCGGCATGGTCTTTAAAAGTCGCGAGCCCACCGGGTGGACCTGGCGCGAGGCACCGCCCCAGGAGGCGCAAAACAATCTCATCACCAGCCGCATCCTCCGTCTGCGCGGCCTCGAACCCGGCCACAACGCCGGCCCCGGCCGCGATTCTTACGACCGCTACATTTACATCCACGGCACCAGCCAGCCCAACAAACTCGGCACCCCCAATTCCCACGGCTGCGTGCTGTTGAGCGACGCCGAGGTCATCGAATTATTCGATGCCGTGCCCGAGGGCGCGATGGTATGGGTGGAGGAATAAGAATCACCCCAGAAAAGCAGTTCCGTAGTAGCAACAGCGTCATATGGAGAATCGATATACGTCACATCTCGGTATACTCGCAAAATCCTAATTCGCTGCCCCCAAATAACTAGCTCATCGCCAACCTCAGGAATATAATTAATTTTCTCTTCGATATCACCGACCAAAAGCAGGGTAACAACCCTGCGATATTCATTACCAATTTCACTGTCCTTCATAACTCATGATTTCTTTCTGTTTGTGGTTTAATTTCCACCCCTCGGGGGCGAATTCAGCCTTGTCGTTACTGATATATGCAAAAATTGGAGAATTATCAAGGGAATCAATGTCATTTTAAATAAATATTATTAGTATACAAATTAATCTAAATTGTCAATAAAACTTTAAGCTGCCCTGCTCGATCAAATCCGGGCTCATCGTCTCAACAGATTGAGGTTCATTGGGAATCGCGCATCAATATCGCTGAAGCTGCACAGATTCCATTAGAAACCTATGACTTTTCCGCTTGTTGCCCGCGCGCGGAACGGGCATTTTGCCTTTTCCACCCATGCTCATTTCGCCCAGCGAACCTGAATTTCTCCGCCTCGCCCCGCAAGGCAACCTCGTGCCCGTGTTCGCGGACCTCGTGGCCGATTTCGCCACACCCGTGGCGGTTTATGCGCGCCTGCGCCGCGGCGGCCAGGCCTTCCTCTTCGAATCCATCGAGGGCGGCGAGCACATTGGCCGGTACAGTTTCGTCGGCTGCCGCCCGCTGGAAACCATCGCGGCCTACGAAAAAGAAACGATTTTGACCGATCGCGTCGGCACCCGTCGCACCATCCCGACCCCGGCCGACCCGCTCAAGCTCGTCGAGGAGCGCCTCGCGCGCTTCCGCCCCGTCGAGCCGCCGGACCGCCCGCCGTTCACCGGCGGGGCCGTGGGTTTTGTCGGCTACGAATACATTCACCGCATCGAGCCCACCGTGCCCCACCCGGCGCGCGACGAACTTGGCCTGCCGCTCCTTTATTACATCATCGCGGACCGGGTGGTGGTTTTCGATCACGTCAAACAAGTGGTCCGCCTTGTGGTCAATGCCCTCATTCCCGACGGCGGCGATCCGCGCGCGGCCTACTCAGCCGCCTGCATGGCGCTGCACGAGCTGGCCGCGGAAATTCGTGACGACTCCGGTGTGCCGCTCCATCCGCTCGCGCTCGGGCCCGAGCCGCAGGTGCCCGTGCCTGGCGGCAACTGCACCCAGGCCGACTACGAGGGTTTTGTGGAACGTTCGAAGGAGTACATCCGCGCAGGCGATATTTTCCAGGTCGTGCTCTCGCAGCGCTTCGAACGCCCCTACGACCGCCCCGCGCTCGATCTTTACCGCGCGCTGCGCCTCGTGAATCCCTCGCCTTACATGTTTATCATGGATACGGGCGAATACGCCGTCGTTGGCGCGTCGCCCGAGGTCCATGTGCGCCTGACGGGCCGACGCATCGAGACGCGGCCCATCGCCGGCACCCGCCCGCGCGGCGCGACGCCCGCCGAGGACTTGCGCCTCGAACAGGAATTGCTCGCCGACACCAAGGAGCGCGCCGAACACCTCATGCTCGTGGATCTGGCCCGCAACGACATTGGCCGCGTGAGCACGCCGGGCTCGGTCGAGGTCAAGGAATATGCCGTCATCGAGCGCTATTCGCACGTGATGCACATCGTTTCGCAGGTCGAGGGGCAGCTCGCGCCGGACCGCAATGCGTTCGACTTGATGCGCGCCACTTTTCCCGCCGGCACGGTCTCCGGCGCGCCCAAGGTGCGGGCCATGCAAATCATCGCCGAATTCGAGAAAACGGCCCGCGGCACGTACGCCGGCGCGCTGGGGTATTTCAGTTTCGACGGCAATCTCGACTGCTGCATCGTCATCCGCACCGCGCTGTTGAAAAATCGCCGCCTCTATATTCAGAGTGGCGCGGGGCTGGTGGCCGACTCCGTGCCCGCGACGGAATACCAGGAAACGCTGAACAAGGCGCGCGGGATGCTCAAGGCCGTGGCGCGCTCGGAACAATTCACCCCCGGATGAGTCGTAAGGGAGGGCCGGGGAAACCAACGGGGTCAGGATAGGGTTGCCGAGAAGTTCACAGTGGGTTTATCACCTACCCACGGAAGCGTCGCCAGGACCGTGATCGCGGTTCACGCTGGCGCCCATGAAAAACTCCTGCGCTTTTTCCTTTTGCCCGGACGCCCAATCCGCTTTGCTCGACTCCCGCTCTTCGCTCCGACTTGTCCCCATGCCCGCGCCGCGCAATAAAGCCACTGTGTCCCGCCGCCGCCCGGTCGTGGAACAGGAGACCGCTTCGTCGGTGGCCGAGTCGCCTGCCGTTTCGTCTGTCACCTCGCCGGCCGTCCTGGAGCCCTCCCCGCCACCTCTGCGCCCGCGGCCCACGCCTACCGACGACGACGATGATTCCGCCTTTCGCGATTTGCCGCCCACCGAGCGCAGCAGCCTGCGGATTTATTTGCAGGAAATCGGCCGGGTGGCACTCCTCAAGCCCGAGGAGGAAGTCGCCTTGGCCCGCCGCATCATGAAAGGCGATGAGGAAGCGCGCCTGCACATGATCAGCGCGAACCTGCGGCTCGTGGTCAAAATCGCCCACGATTACGCCTACTTCGGCCTGCCCCTGCTCGACCTCATTTCCGAGGGCAACCTCGGCTTGATGAAGGCGGTCGAACGCTTCGACCCCGACAAGGGCGGCAAACTCAGCACCTATGCGGCGTGGTGGATAAAACAATCCATCAAGCGCGCGCTGGCCAACCAGAGCAAGACCATCCGCCTGCCCGTCCATTTGGTCGATAAAATTTCCCGCCTGCGCCGCGCCACCCTCATGCTGCAGGAACGCCTGGGCCGCGAGCCTTCGAATGACGAGATCTCGGCGGAAATTGGCATCCCGGTGAACAAGGTCGCGCACCTCAAGCAAGTCAGCGTGCGTCCGACTTCGCTCGACGCCCCGGTCGGCGACGCCGACCACACCGAACTCGGCGAACTCGTGCGCGATGAAAACGCGTCCACGCCGTTCGAGAATCTGCGCGGCAAGTCCGCCTCGCAGGATATCAATGCCATGATTGCCGAGCTGGACCCGCGTGAGTCGGACATTCTGCGCCTGCGGTTCGGGCTCGACGGGGAACCACCGAAAACCCTCGAGGAAGTCGGCGAGTATTTCAAGGTTACGCGCGAACGCGTCCGCCAGTTGCAAAACTCCGCGCTCTCCAAGATGCGCAAGGCCATGACGCGGCTGGAGCGCCAGCACACCGCCGAGGAAGTGCACGACGAACAGCTCGCCCGCCAGAAGCTGGCCGCCTTCCAGGAATATTTTCGCCAGCGGAACGCGACGGCGAAATAGCCGGCGCCCATCTCGTGCCTTGCGCTGGCGCGAGTTTCTCCGTAGGCGATAAGCTTATGCCACCGGTGTATTTCGTCCTCGGGCTGCCCGGCTCCGGTCGCCGGGAAGTTTTGCTCGACCTCATTGACGGCGGTTTGCCCGACGCCAAAACGGTCGCCGTCTTCCATGCGCCGGAAGTGGATCCCTCTACGGAGGCAGCCGTCGCCCTGGCTGCCCACCCTGGCGTGACTTTCATCCCCTACACGTTTACGCCCGGCGTGCGGGTCGTCGCCCCGCCCGGCTTCACCGTCCCGCTCGGCACCTACACCGAAGGCTCGTTTCACGCCGCTCCTGACGCGGGCGCGGACGCCGATGCCGTATTCTTTCTCGCCGATGCGTTGAGCTCGCCGATTGACCAACTTGAAGCTTTCCCCACCTGGCTGCGCGAACACGGCTGGGAACTGACGCGTGTCCTGCTCCTCGTGCATTGCTCGCTCGCGGCCGACCAGCCTTTCGTGGCCCGCTGGTACGAAGCCTGTGCGCACTTTGCCGATTGCGTGCTGCTGAATCGCCGCACGCCGGCGGCGCATGTGTGGATGCAGGATTTCCGCAAGCTCCTCGGCGCACGGCATTACCCGTGCCACATCGCGCTGGTCAAGGACGGCGGCGTCGAAAATGCCCCGTTGCTGCTTTTCCCGGAGACACGCCGGGCCTCCCATGCGTTCGACCACGTTGATCCGTATGAGGACTTGGAAGACGAGGACGAGGAAGACCTGCCGGAGGGACCCTTCGCGCTTGAACAAAAAGTCGATCCGTACTTTGAACGCCTGCCCAGCGGCCACCGCAAGCAGCCCGTGCCCGACTTGATGAAGATTCTGGCGGAAAGCGCCCAGTTAAATGCCAAAGGCAAATAATCCCGTTGCCGCACTTGGGGGGTTTGGGCCTCCTCGTTGAGTCAGGGGAATCAGTTGTTTTCCCTCCACTGAAAGGTGGAAGCGCCATCGGTTGACAAGGATTACGCGTGTTGGCAGCAGGCTGCAAATATCTCTCCGCAGAATTGTTGTCGCTTAAACGCGATATACTACCAGTATCCCCGCCACCGCTCATGAAAAACAATATCCGCTATCTGCTTCTGTGCCTGTTTATCGCCGTGCCGCTGCTGGCGGGAAGGCTCGAAGCCCGCACCCTCGTTTTCACTTACACGACCCCGCCCACCATTTTGTTCTACAAAAGCCAGCCCGTCCGCTTTGGCGTCACCCGGGATGGCAAGGTCAAGGGCGAAGTCCATGTCGTGGGCTACAAGCAAACCGTCACCGTGACCATTCACGATGATGGCCTTAACATCTTTCGGCCGTATTTTTTGAATATCTATGTGGCACCCTTTCGCGGGCAGCACCTGCCCTACCCGACCTTTTTGCCCAATCCCGGGCCGGGCGAAGTCACGATCAAGGTGGATAACCACGCGCCAAACAGCGTTTTCATGGTCATCGACCCCTCGGACGGCCTTTTGAGCGGCCCAATGGCTGCGAGTTTTATCTTTTAACCTGCGGTAGGCCCAGCCAGCGCGATTCAAAAACAACTCAGGAAAATTTATGAAATTTATTAAACTAAGTACCGTCGCCCTGGCCCTGCTGGCGGCTTGTGTGTTGGGCTCGACTACCCCGCTCAGGGCCGCGCCCTCGGCCATCCTCGCCCGCTTCACCTATGCCAGTCCGGCCAGCGTGGCCCAGAAGACCGTCCTGCATCTCTACTTGGTGCTGTTCGATCAGGACAACCAAACGGTGAGTTCGGGCCTGCGCCTGCGCATCGTGCGCGGCCCCAAGGCCAAAGTGGTGGTCCTCTTTCCCATGCAAACCAGCCAGGTGATTTTTGCCGTGCTGCGCTCGCCGGGCGGCAGCTTTTCCTCGTCCAGTCCCGCCGCAGTGGGCACTTTGTCCGTTCAGGTCAATAACCGGCACAGCACCTCGATTAAGTTCGAAAAGTACAACAATAAATCCGTGATCGGGTTCTTCAACGGGGACAACTCCACTGTCCAGAATCGGTAAAAACCCGGCCCATTAGCCCAACGCAGTTCCGCCTCTTATTCCCGAAATACCATCAGCCGCACCGCCGAGGGCTCCGGCTTGGTCCGGCCCTTGAATTTGACATCGATGGCCGAGACGATGTTGTCGTGCAATTCCTCGAGCGACAGGCCCTCCGTGTATATATTCTCGCTGTAGCACGCGGCCACAAAGCTGCCTTCGGTTTCGTGAATCACTTCAAAGGTAAGTTCCATAAGATTTTTTGAGCGGCGGGCGCCGATAAAATAAGCCGGTGCTGCACGCGACCGGCTTGTTTAAATGAATCCAAGTAACCTGCCCCCTTAGGCAAGGGGCTCAAAATGGCAAAAATTTCGCCTTTCGTCAACTCTTTCACCACCGAATAGGCCTTGCCGGGGTATCCTTTGCGGGTTAATTGGGTGAATCGCCTAGCGGCGCTCCCTTAGGGATTGCTCAGTCCTACACACTTCCTAAATTCCTCCCATGCACTCACTTGCGCCGAATCGTTTTCATTCGTTATTTGCACTCGTCTTGGCCGCGCTGGTGGCCTCGTCCGCCGCGGCCCAGACCGCTACGCCAACTCCTGCGGCCGCCACTGCCGCCGCTGCTCCCGCCACGACGACGTCGTCAACCCCGGCGCGCGCCTTTCCCGACGGTCTCTGGGTGGTGTCGGATGAAAACGACACCTATTTCGGCACTGACCGCGATTTGACCAATGTCCTGCGCCTGGCCTATTCGAGCCCCAACTACGCCACCTGGGATGGCGTGCCTGCGATTCCGAAATTCGCCGGCTCATTGTTCGACGACATCAATTTTCTGCACGATGCCTCATCGTCCGTCTCCTCGTCGATTTACGCCCAGCAAAACATGTACACGCCGTCGAATATCTCGCGCGTGCCGCCCAACCCGAATGACCGGCCGTGGGCCGGCTGGGTCGGCCTCGGTATCGACGCCGTGCGTCAAACCGCCATGCGTCGCGCGGTCCTGGAACTGAACCTCGGCTGGGTGGGCCCGGAATCCGGCGCCGAAGCCCTGCAAACCTCCTGGCACGACACCATCAATGTCACTCACCCGCGCGGCTGGGGCTACCAGCTTAAGAACGAGCCGGTGCTGCAACTCACCTACCGCCAGGACTGGCGTCTGCCGGCGCCCTTGAGCAACGTCGAGACCCCGAACCACGGGCCCATCGATTACGATGTGACAGTGCATGCCTTGGCCACGGCAGGTAACGGCTGGGATTATATTCAAGGCGGCATCATGACACGCGTGGGATTTAATCTTCCGCGCGATTTCGGCCCCGCGCGCCCGCGCCTCGGGAGCGTCGACACGCAATCCTATCTTGCCCCCGGCGCCGCAGCGCCGACCTTTGGCTGGGATCTTTCGTCGCTGTCCGCCTACGTCTGCCTCGGCGTGGACGATCGCGCCGTGGCCCGCGATATCACGCTCGACGGCAATACCTTCGCCCGCAGCCCCTCGGTCAACAAGGAGCCCGTCGTCGCCGAAGCCTATAGCGGCCTCGTGCTGCAATGGGGCAATCTCTACTCGTCGTTCATCGCTGTTTACGAGACCAAGACATTCCAATCTCAAGTCGCACCCCAATGGCGCGGCATCCTTTCCCTCGGTTGCCGGTTTTAGGTCATGCTCGCGGAATTTCCCGATGTCCGCCAGGAACATGGTCCCAGCCACCGCCGCTGGTTTCAGGATGACCTCCTCGACCTCATCGTCTGGCACGACGGCGCCGGCGCCGTCACCGGTTTTCAGCTTTGCTACCCCAGCAAGCACCACGAAAACGCGCTTACTTGGCGCACGGAATCCGGCTTCACCCACAGCCGGGTGGACACCGGCACGGACGACCCCTTGCACAACCGCACCCCCATTCTCACCCCGCAAGGGCCCACGCCGTGGGCCGAGATCCGCCAACTCTTTGAAGCCCGGAGCCAATCCCTCGAACCCGCTCTGCGCGAACTGATCACCGCCCGCCTGCTGGCCCAAAGTTGACCCACCCGGCGGGCCGCACTTTCCGCTTGCGCCCGCCCGCCCAATCCGCTTTTCTAAGCGGTTTTCCACACCCTTTCCTGCTTCCATGGACACTCCTGCTGCCAAGCCGCAAACTAAAACGCCGGGCGAGTACACTTTTCTCGACGTTGAGGCCCTCACGCGCCACGTCACCGACACGGGCAAAATCCTCCCGCGCCGCATCACCCACCTGACCGCGCACGAGCAGCGCCACATCAGCAAGACCATCAAGCGCGCCCGCAGTCTGCTGTTGATGAAGTAAGGAGAGAGGCCGTGTGCCTCGGCTGGTTTAGTTAAGGTTCACCAACCTGGCCGAGGGCTGGATGGAATTTTGCGTTTTTGCGATAATGGGGATTCGCTTCTCCTTGCCCCTGCGCAGTCGCCAGGCCCGGCCGATGTTGGGCATTGAATGTTTGAAGCGTGATGTTCAACGTTGAAGGCCTCATGGCCGTCCTACCCCCTTTCCTCACCGACGCGCCCGCCGACGTGGTGCGCGTGGCCTCCCTGCTGCGCTCGGGCAAAGTCGTCGCCCTGCCCACGGAGACCGTTTACGGGCTGGCCGCCCACGCGCTCGATGAGGCCGCGGTGCAAAAGATTTTCGCCATCAAGGGCCGGCCCATGCTCGACCCGCTCATCGTGCACGGCTTCGATTTAAACGCCCTGAAAGCGCTCGCGCATTTTCCGCCGCTCGCGCTGAAGCTCGCCGAAGCCTTTTGGCCGGGGCCGTTGACGCTCGTCGTCACAAAGAAAATGGTCGTGCCCCGCCTGGTGACCGCCGGCCGCGCCACCGTCGCCCTGCGCGTGCCCGCGCACCCGTTGATGCGCACCATCCTCGCCGCGTGCAAACTGCCGCTGGCCGCCCCGAGCGCCAATCCCTTTGGTTACATCAGCCCCACGCGCGCCCAGCATGTCCGCGATTCCCTCGGCGACCGCGCCCCGTGGATTGTGGATGGCGGCCCGTGCGAACACGGCCTCGAAAGCACCATCGTGGACGTGAGCGACCCCGCCGCGCCGCCACGCCTGCTCCGGCCCGGTCCGATTACGGCGGAAATGTTGGAAAAGGTTTTGGGCCAGCCGGTGCTCCTCGGTCCGGCCACGACGCAACCCTCATCCAGTACAATTCCCACACCCGTTTCCGGAAGTTCGCCCGGCCTGCTCGCGCCAGGGATGTTGCCCCGCCATTACAGCCCGAAGACTCCTTTTGCCCTCCTCGACCCGGGCGCGGCGCCCTCGCCTCCGCCCCTCGGCAAACGCGCCGCCTGGATTCGCCTGCGCCGCCCGCCAGCGGGTGACGTGCCGCCGCCCAATACCGAAGCCTTTTGGTTGAGTGAAAACGGCGACCTCGCCGAAGCCGCGCGCACGCTTTACGATTTGCTGCGGAAGCTGGACGCCGGCAGCTATGCCCAGATCTGGTGCGAAACCGCCCCACCGGAAGGCCTCGGCCCCGCCATCAACGACCGCCTGCGGCGCGCCGCCGCCAAAGGGTGATTCCCGTACGCGGCCCGGATTAAAAATATTTTGTCGGACCGCGCTTGACATACGTAGAACTTCTACGTACAGTGCGGGTCATGCTCGCCAAAGACCTCGTCGCCGCCTCGGCCCGCCCGCTGATTTTGTCCATTCTCGAGGTGGGTGAAAGCTACGGCTACGCCATCACCCGGCGCGTGCGCGAACTCTCCGAGGAAAAAATCGAGTGGGCTGACGGGATGCTTTACCCCGTGCTGCGCCGCCTCGAAGGCGAGGGGCTCATCGCCTCCGAATGGCGGCAGGAGGAAAACGGCCGGGAACGCCGCTACTACACTTTAACCCGCGACGGAGGCCGCGCGCTGAAAACGGAAAAGGCGCAATGGCTCACCGTCCACAACACCCTGTGCCGCTTATGGAAACTCCGCCCCGTTTCGATCTGACCCAGGCCATCGCCGCCTGGCGCGAGGAACTTTTGCAGCGACCGGGCCTCGCCCCGGCCGACGCCCAGGAATTGGAAGGCCACCTGCGCGAGAGCGTGGTTGATTTTCAACAGCAAGGTCTTGACGCCTCGGCCGCGTTTGCGCTCGCCTCCCAACGACTCGGTGAGCCGCAGGCCATCGCCACTGAGTTTTTCCATGCCGAGCCCGGCAAAGTCTGGCGGCTGCGGCTCTGGTGGATGGTGCTGGGGGTATTTTTCTGGTCGGCTTGGGCGGCCGCCTCCAACCCGTTGACCAATGCGATCGTCAACTTAATTGATCTCCTGCTACCTGGGCACACTTTCTCGGCCCTGAGTATTCTGAGAGACTGGCTTCGACTGAGCCAGCTTCCACTCCTTTTGCTGCTCATTTATTTGGCCCAGTCACGCCGTGGCCGATTTCTCCGGGCGCTTCTGAGCCGGCTAAATTCGCGCTGGAAAATGGGCCTGGCCGCGGCCTGCCTTGTTCCACCCCTGCTTGCCGAAGAATTTCAGCGCGGGTTTAGCCATTGGATGGCTTATGACAAATTTATATTCTACTCCTTTGATGCAACTCCCTTGCTGACTCTGCTGGTTTTTACGCTGTTCGTCAGTGGTCTCGCCCCCATGAGTCAGTCGCACGCACACAGGACGGTGGCTCCGCTCCCCATCTGGCGAGAGGCGGCTCGCTGGATTACGTTTGGTCTCGCCTTCAGCTTTTTTGTTAAGGATGTAGATTTATTCTGGCGTGACTCGCTGTTGGACTGGCTCGATCAGGCCGTCGCATCCAACACCATGGTGCCATCTTGGGGCTGGAGTTTGATCTTTGCTGCCGGTCATTTCTTGTGTCTGGTGGCACTGATGGCTCCCTTCGCCGGAGACCGTCCGGCGACCCTTATCGCGTGGGTAGCGGGAAGTTGGTCGCGGACGGCGGTCGCAACTGTGGTGGCATATCTGGCCATGATGGATTCAGACTATTTTCACATGCTCTATCGGCCAGATTTGCCCGTTTGGCATTGGTCACCGGCTGAGCGCGATCCCGTGAGACAGCTCACCCACTATATTGCCCTAGCCGTCCTCATTCTGCTGCTGGCGCCAAACACTCATCGTCTCCCAGCCAAAAGAGCGATCCAATGATTCGCCATTTGTTTGCCGTCGAACCCATCTCACTATGAAAAGGGCAGCTACCTCTCCTTTCGACTTAAATGCCGCCGTCACTGCCTGGCGTGAGGAACTCGCCGACCAGCCTGGCTTGTCGCCCGAAGATCTTCACGAACTGGAACTACACCTGCGCGAGTCTTACGCGGAATTGCGCGCACCCAACCTGAGCGAGCCGGAGGCCTTTCTCCTCGCCCGACATCGCTTAGGCGCCGCTGCGCCCCTGGCCACCGAGTTTATTAAAGCGGAGCCGTCGCGGGCGTGGCGCGAGCGGCTTTTCTGGATCATGCTGGGTGGCTTGGGCGCGAGCCTTGGACAAAGCGTTCTGCATTTTTGGATTCTAGGCCTTTGCGACGTCTTCCAGCTCAAGCCGGCGGATATTTTCGCGCCGGGTCCGCCAGTATTTTCCATCTATGTTTGGTATTTGGCCGTCCTTGTTGTACCCGTTATTATGGCGGGGCGGGCTGTTCGGCGCTGCTGGCTAAAACCCGCGCTCATTGATCCCGCCCAGCTCTTTCCGTCACGTTGGCGCTTCGTGCTCGCTGGGCTCGGCGCGATTCTGGGGGTAAAAGCGCTCACCGGCCTCCAATCCTTTTTTGGCCTCTCTCTGATCGATGATTTGAGCAACGACAACTCCGTGACGCACTTCGTGGGCCCGTTGCTTTCCTTCTGCTGGCCGTTTTGCCTGTTGGCCTTCACGGCCTGGTTCCTGCCAAGAAACTCACGCGCAAAAATGGTGGTGAGCGCCGGTTGAATCCCGCGCTTTGCCCATAAAACAAGCACGGCGCGCCGAGTGGGCGCGCCGTGCTTGGTAACCGCAGAGCCGGAGCTTTCGCTTACTTCTTCTTCGCTGCGTCCGCCAGCGCGGCCTGCGCCGCCGCGAGGCGGGCCGTGGGCACGCGAAACGGTGAGCAGGAAACGTAGGTGAGGCCGATTTTGTGGCAGAACTTCACGCTGTCCGGATCGCCGCCGTGTTCGCCGCAAATGCCGAGCTTGATGTCGGGGCGCGTGCCGCGACCGCCCTTGACGGCGATTTCCATGAGCTTGCCGACGCCGGTCTGGTCGATGCTCGCGAAGGGGTTCTTCTTCACGATTTCCAGCTCCTGATACTTCGGCAGGAACGAGCCCGAGTCGTCGCGGCTCATGCCGAGGGCGGTCTGGGTGAGGTCGTTGGTGCCGAAGGAGAAGAACTGCGCGGTGTGCGCAATCTCGTCGGCGGTCAGCGCGCCGCGCGGCACTTCGATCATCGTGCCCACGAGGTAGTTGAACTTCGTTTTCTTTTCCTGGGCCACTTCGGCGGCCACGCGGTGGACGATTTCCACCTGGAGGTCCAATTCCTTCCTGAAGCCCACGAGCGGGATCATGATCTCCGGCTTCACCTTGAGGCCTTTTTTCTGCACCTCGGCGGCGGCTTCGAAGATGGCGCGGCACTGCATCTCGGAAATTTCGGAATACACGATGCCCAGGCGGCAACCGCGGAAACCAAGCATCGGGTTGAACTCATGCAAATCCGCCACGCGGCGGCTGACGAGCTCCGGCTTCACGCCGATTTTCTCGGCGGTCTCGCGGATGGTCACGTCGTCGTGCGGGAGGAATTCGTGCAACGGCGGGTCGAGCAGGCGAATGGTGGCGGGCAGGCCCTTGAGTTCGGTGAAGATGCCGGCGAAGTCGCTGCGCTGGAAGGGCAGCAGTTTCGCGAGCGCGGCGCGGCGGGCCTCGATGGACTCGGCCACAATCATCTCGCGCACGGCGTAAATGCGGTTGCCCTCGAAGAACATGTGCTCGGTGCGGCACAGACCGATGCCGGAAGCACCGAACGAAATGGCGTTGCGCGTCTGGTCGGGGCTGTCGGCATTGGTGCGCACTTGCAGGCGGGTGACTTTCGCGCACCAGTCCATGAGCTGCACGAAGTTCTTATAGGTCGAGCCCTGGCGCGCCGCGGTGTCGCCGTGAAGCAATCCCTGGATGACGTCGGACGGCTGGGTCTTGACCTGGCCCGCGTAAACGGTGCCGGAAGTGCCGTCAATCGAGAGCCAGTCGCCTTCCTTGAAGATATGGGTGCCGACGGTGAGGGTGGCCTTCTCGTATTGAATGTGCAACGCGCTGGCGCCGCACACGCAGACCTTGCCCATTTGCCGGGCCACGAGCGCCGCGTGCGAGCTGACCCCGCCGCGCGCGGTGAGAATGCCCTCGGCGGCGATCATGCCGCGCAAGTCTTCGGGCGAAGTCTCGATGCGCACGAGCAGCACTTTTTCGCCCTTGGCGGCGGATTCGACCGCGCGCTCGGCGTTGAAGTAAATCTTGCCGGAAGCCGCGCCCGGGCCCGCGGGCAGGCCGGTGGCGACGGCTTGCGTCGTCTTGAGGGCCACGCGGTCGAACACCGGCGCGAGCACCTGGTCCAACTGGTCGGCCGGAACGCGCGTGATGGCTGTTTTCCAATCAATGAGTTTCTCCTTCACCATCTCGCAGGCGATGCGGACGGCGGCGACGCCGGTGCGCTTGCCGTTACGCGTCTGGAGCATGAATACCTTGCGCTCCTGGATGGTGAACTCGAAGTCCTGCATGTCGCTAAAGTGCTTTTCGAGCGCGGTGCGGATGCGATCCAGCTCCGCATACGCGTCCGGCATGACGCCCTTCAATTCGAGCACCGGCTGCGGCGTGCGCACGCCGGCCACCACGTCTTCGCCCTGGGCGTTCATGAGGAATTCGCCGTAAAACACCTTTTCGCCCGAGGCCGGGTCGCGCGTGAACGCCACGCCCGAGCCGGACAAGTCGCCGGTGTTGCCAAACACCATCGCCTGGACGTTGACCGCGGTGCCCCACTCCGACGGAATGCCGTACTTGCGGCGGTAAACGATGGCGCGGTCATTCATCCACGAACCGAACACTGCGCCCACGGCGCCTTTGAGCTGCTCCCACGGATCGGACGGGAAATCCTTCCCCGTGCGGGCCTTGACGAGCTGCTTGAAGCGCTGCACGAGGTTCTTCAGATCCTCGGTGGAAAGGCGGGTGTCCTCGGCTTCGGGGTCCTTGTACCGCTCCTGCTTGAGGTCGCTGATGACGGTTTCAAAAGGCTCGTGGTCTTCGCCGGGCAGCTTTTGCACGCCCATTACGACGTCGCCGTACATCTGCATGAAGCGGCGGTAACAGTCCCAGGCGAAACGCGAATTGCCGGTGGCGCGTTCCAGCGCGAGGACGGTGTCGTCATTGAGGCCGAGATTGAGAATCGTGTCCATCATGCCCGGCATCGAATCACGCGCGCCCGAGCGCACGGCGACGAGCAGGGGCGTGGCCGAAGCATCGCCGAATTTGACGCCCATAATCTTCTCAATGGCGGCGATGCCGGCCGCGATCTGGGGCTGGAGCCCGGCGGGATAAGTGCGGCGGTTGTCGTAATAATAATTGCAAACCTCCGTCGTAATCGTGAACCCCGGAGGCACCGGCAGCCCAATGCGGGCCATCTCGGCGAGGTTGGCGCCCTTGCCGCCGAGGAGGGCTTTCTTCGAACCGTCGCCATCGGCGCGGCCCGCGCCCCACGAATACACGTATTTGGCGCCCTTGGCCTTGGCGCCATTCTTGGCGGAAGCTTTGGCTTTGGAGGCCGGTTTGCGGGTCGCCTTGGCGGCGGATTTGGTGCGGGACTTGGAAGACATCCTCGGAAGCGGGTTGCGGGTTAAGGAACTGGGCACCGGCGGGCCGGTGCGATAAAAAACCCCGGCCGGGAGACCGGGGGCAAACGACTTTTCCATACCGCCACAGGCGCAACTGTCAATCGTGAACCGGAAATAGCTGCTAATTCTCGGCCCCCACGGAACCCCGGGCCACGGCGGGTTGTTGTTCCCGGGCCAGCCCACTCCACCGCTCTCCGTTCGACGTTGCCCACATATTTTACCGTCCAAGCGGCGGGTGGTAACTTGGGCTGACCCCATTTTTCGGTTCGCCGTCCGGCGAAATAGTTGTGTTATAGTAATCCTTTATGTCCACACCCGGCTCCCAAGACCCGGCGGATGCGTCCGCGAACCCCGACCCCACGGGTGCCTCGGGCCTGCCCCATTCGGACCCAACCCCTCCTGCCGAGCCTGGCTCTGGGCCGCCTCCCGCCACGCCCGCGGAGACCCCGGCCCTACCCGCGGGCACAGACGCCAGCCCCAGCCCTCCTGCGGAGCCCGCGCCCGCGCCAACAGAAACGCCTTCTCCCGCTCCGGCTCCCGCGCCCTCTCCCACACAAGCACCCGTGCTGGCTCGCTCTGCCGCAGACCAGCGCCGGCCCCGCCGACCGCCCAAGCCCGTGAAAGAGGAGGAAGACGATGACTTTCTCGGCGATTCCGACGATGCGGACGGCGAAACCACCCTCGACAAAAAGCGCCCCGGCGGCGAGATGGGTTTCCTCGACCATCTGGAGGATTTGCGCATGACCATCATCAAAAGTGTGCTTTCGCTGATGGGCGGCATGATGGTGACCGGTCTGGCCTTTCCGTGGTTGTACAAGATTTTGCTTTTCCCCCTCCAACAGGCCGAGCCGCCGGAAAAAGTCGACACCTTCAAATTGATGACCACAACCGCTTTCGGCGGGTTTGCCGTGGCGTTTGACGTGCTAATTTATGGGGGCATCGGGCTGTCACTGCCCTTTATTGCCTATTTCATCACCCAGTTTGTCGCGCCCGGCCTGACGAAGCGGGAAAAGGGCCTGCTCAAACCTGCCCTGGGCTCCGCCCTGGGCCTGTTCATTTTTGGCGCCCTGCTCTGCTATTTCGTATTATTGCCTGCGGCGCTCCGCATCGGACTAAGCCTGAGCGAATCCCTGGACCTCAACGTCCAATTGACCGCGCCAGAATATTTCGACTTGGTGACCTGGTTCACCCTGGGCACGGGCGTGATTTTTGAGTTTCCGCTGGTGCTGGTGGCGTTGATGGCGGTGGGGGTGGTCGAGGCCGCCTTCATGCGGCGCTACCGCCGCCACGCTTTTATCATCATCCTCATCATTGCTGCGGTCGTCACGCCGTCCCAGGATCCGGTGACGCTGATGTTCATGGCGGGACCGATGTACCTCCTTTACGAAGCCGCCATCATCGTCGGCGCACGCATTTACCGCAAACGCCAGGAAGCCGAGGCCGCGGAAGAAGCCGCCAACCGGTAAGCCCTGCGCATACGCGCCTTTTTTCATGTTCCGCTCCATCTCAATGCCGGCCGGAGTCGCTTTGCTGCTGCTGGCGCTCCTGGCGGGTGGTTGTAATCGAGCTCCGGTCGAGCCCTTCGCGCAGGTGACGTGGACGGAAGATTACGCCGCCGCCCTGCAACGGGCGCAGGCCGAGCACAAATTCCTGCTCCTGGATTTGGAAAGCTCGGACTCCTGCGCTCCCTGCATCGCCATGGATCGCGAGGTTTTCAACACGCAGCCCTTTAAAGATTACGCGGACAAAAATCTCGTGCTGGTAAAAGTGGACTTTCCCCAGTTGCAGCACCAGCCCGAAGCCTTGATGCAGCAGAACATAAAGCTGGCGATCAATTACAACCTCAAGGCCCTGCCCACGGTCGTCCTCGCGGACAGCGCGGGCCGTGAACTCGGAAAACTCGAAGGCTATGACTTCGCCGGCGCCCGCACCTATATCGGGAAAATTGAAAAGGTTTTGGCGACGGCCAAAACCGCGCCTGCTCCGACCCCCGCCGGCAACTAAGGCCGGCGTCATTCCCGCCCGCGGAATTATATTTTAATTTGATACTCAATATCAATAAACGCAGTGGCGATTTTCCCGCCGCGTGCGGGTGAAAATTAGCCCGGGCCCCACCCGCACCATGACGAAAGATTTACATCGCGGACGCCTCCGCCCGTTGACCTTTTCCATGCCGCTCCTCATGCTCGGGTTCATAGCACCGCAACAAAAAAGGTCCGCGTCCTCGATCACCTCTGTCATCCGCGACCGCACCCCGCCCGCCAAAACCCCCGCGCCTGCGTTCGACCGGAAAAACTCATCGTTCCGCCTCCGCCCCGGCAAAGACCCCATTCCGTTCACCCTGTTTTACAGTTGCCAGCCAATGCGCCACAAACTACATTCGGTGCTCAAGGCCGGCTCGTTCGCGGTGCCGGATCTCGAGTGGGTTTCACTCGCCGTCGGGGATGAAAATCCTCGCAAATCCCGCACACCCGGGGTTTTCACTTTCGGGTAAAGTCGCCCACTTTCATCTTCGGACATCCACTCACTGTCTCCCGCCACCCAAACGCCTCTCATTTTTCCTTTCTCCTCCAACTTCTTTTCCACCCAAGATCCGTCATGAAACTCTCTCTCTCCCTCCTCGCCCTGGCCTGCACTTTCTCCACCGCCTACGCGCAAACGAGCACGGCGAATACCGCCGCGAAACCGACGGCCTCAGGCACGAAGCCAACGGCCTCCGCCCCCACTGCGTCCGGCAACACCGCCCCCACCGGCACCACCGCCGACTCCAATGCCGGCAGCAACATCAATAGCACCAGCTACCTTTTGCGCGCCACGGATACGGTGCGCATCGAACTGGCCGATGACACTCGGGGCTCCAAGGAAGCGCGCATTGCGGTGGACGGAACCATCCAATTGTACCTGCTCGAGCAGCCGATTAAAGTGGCCGGCCTGACCATCAACGAGGCCACCGACAAAATCAAAAAAGCCTATATCGACGGGCAATTCTTTATCAAACCGCAGGTTTCAGTGATGGTCGCCGCCTATGCGCCGCGGCGCATTAGCGTCAACGGCCAGGTCGGCCATCCGGGCTGGGTTGAAATTCCGCCGGAAGAACAGTTGACCTTGGTGTCCGCCATCTCGGCGGCCGGCGGGCCCACCCGCATCACCAACCCAGTGGTCACCGTCACCCGCAAAGTGCCCAATGGGGCTCCGATCAAAATCAAGGCCGACATCAAGGCCGCCATGCGGGACGCCAAATACGACATTCCACTGCAGGACGGTGACAGCATCTTCGTGGATGAAGACGCCATCGGCTTCTAATGGTGGAACCCCGCTGGTACCTGCTCCCTCTTTTTCCCTGCTTTTGGCGCCCAACTCGCACAACTCATGAAAAAACAAGCTCCTCCTCCCCAGTCGTCCGGCAATGAGGGATATGGTGGTTACGGCAATTACGGCAATTATGGCTACGGCGCCTACAGTGGTTACTACTACGGCTATGGCTATGGCAGTGGCGGCGGTTACCAAGGCGGCGGCGAACCGGCCCCGGCCCGCACCTTTCGCGACTACCTGCTGATTTTGCGGGAACGCATCTGGTACGTCATCGTCACCTTTTTCGTCATCTTTGTCGCCTGCGTCCTGTATGCGCTGAACAAAACCCCCGAGTACTACACCCAGGCCACCGTGCAGGTCTTTCGCGAACCGGACACCCACGTCACGGTCACTGACCCGAATAATCGCGTCGTCACGCCGGAAGACTTTACGACCCGCCTGCAATTGATGCAGTCGCCCCAGGTGGCGGCCGACGTCGCCAACCGGCTGACCAATGCGGAAATGAAGAAGCTGATGGCGCCGTACGAAAATGGGTACTCGTTCATGCAGCAGACGAACCCCCAGCAGATCTTGATGAACAAGCGCACGGTCACTCCGGTGCGCATGTCGCTCATCATCAATGTGGGCTTTCAGCACCCGGACAAGGAAATCGCCGCCACCGTGGCGAACTTGTTTGCCGATGCCTTTATCACCCGGGCCCTCAACGAGACGGCCAGCAACACGGCCAAGGCCGTCGAAAGCCTGTCCGTCCGCGCTGCGGAGCAATCGAAAAACGTCGAGGCCATTCAAGCCAAGATGAGCGAGATGGTGAAAAAGTACGGCCTGGTCTCCCTGAAGAAGGAGAACAACATCGATGCCTCCGCCATGCAGCAGCAGACGGGCATCGTCACCGAAAACAAACGCATTCTCGACGCCGCCGAAATTCGCTGGAAACAGGTGCAGGACCAGCAGGCCGCCAAGAAGCCCCTGTGGGACCTTTCCTCGATCGGCGGTCAATCCCGCGTGTCGGAGCTTTTGAAAGAAAGAACCAGCTTCACCACCCAACTGGCTAATTTGGGCCAGAAGTACGGCCCGAAACATCCCGACATCATCGCCCTGACCCAACAGTTGTCCCAACTGGATGATGAGTTAGGGAGTGCCGTCGAGTCCGCCACGCAAACCGTTTTCACCGATTATCAATCGGCGCAGCGCAATTACGACCAGTCGCTCGCGCAAAAACAGCAATTGATTGATGAAAACATCGCCCTCTCGGGCGTGCAGACATCGTATGACCGCTTGCAGCAGGAACTCGATGTCGCCCAGAGCATGTACAAGGAGCTGCAATCCACGGTCGAACACGAGCAGGCCAAATACGAAATGGAAGCGCCGAACTACCGCGTGGTGGACAAGGCCCCCGTCAACCCCCGGGCCGTCGTGCCCAACATCCCCTTCGATGTGATGGTGGGCCTCGTCGGCGGCTTGGTTTGCGGGCTGGGTATCGCCTTTCTGGTCGCCTTTCTGGACGACCGCATCAAGACCGCGTTTGACATCGAGTCCGTCGTCGGCCTGCCGTTGCTGGGCATCGTGCCGCGCATCCGGCACTTGAACATCACCGAGAAGGCCCAAGCCGTGGCGACCAACACCGACCGCCGCGCCACGGAGTCCTTCCGCTCGATTTATTCGTCCCTCAAGCTCAACGACGCCGCCAAGAACGCCCGCGCCATTCTCGTCACCTCCACGGTTCCGTCCGAGGGCAAATCCTTCGTCACCACGAATCTCGGCATCACCTACGCCATGCACGGCGAGCGCGTCCTCGTGGTCGACTGCGACTTGCGCATGCCCAACGTGGGCAAATCCATGGGCATGGAGAAACAGGAAAAAGGTCTCCTTACCCACTTGGTCGAAGGCCGGCCGCTTGAGGAATGCATGAATAAGGACGTGTTCCCCAACCTCGACATTCTCACCACCGGCGGCAAGGCCCGCAACCCCACGCAGATCTTCAATAGCCGGGAGTTCGCGGACTTCCTCGCCAAGATGCGCCAGCAGTACGACCGCATCTTCATCGACTCCCCGCCGGTCGGCGCCGTGAGCGACGCCCTGAACCTGCTGCCCGCGGTGGACGGCGTGCTCTACGTCATCAAATTCAACTCCGTCAAACGCAAGACCGCCAAGCTCAACTTGCGCCGTCTGCTCGAGGGCAATGTGCCCATCTTCGGGGCCATCCTCAACCAAATCAGCCTCTCCGTCGCCAGCTACTACTACACCAGCTACTACGACAAATCGTACCGCAATTACTACGTGCACGACGACGACGAGGACGACCAGCCCAAAGACCGCGCGGCCACGAGCGAGCCACAGGGCACAGGGAAGTCGTAAAGCGCAAAGACTCGATCAAAATCGGGGTAGCCAGTTCTTCCTTTTCTTTGACGGCAGATCTCGCTCCGCCACATCGCGCACTAATTAGCGCCCTAAAATCGCTTGTTGTACTCCTCGTGGGTGCCTATCCATTCCCAGATAAAATTGCTGCCGGAAAACTTTCCGACCGCGCGAAAATGATCGCCTACCCGCGCCGACCAATTTGATCCACCCAAGGGCTTGAAGCGCAAGGAGGAATGAAAGGCGTTGGCCTGCCAAAGCTGGTAATTCTTTTGCGCCAGGGCTCTCGCCTCCACGGGCAAAGCGCGATAGAGCCGCCAGAATTCCGGCGTGCCAGTACTGAAAATTTTCACGGCTCGCGCAAAATATCTGTCAAGGGTTTGGCCGAACCCGTCCGCACGGTCGCATCGGCCTCGCGATTGAGGTTGGAAAACTTGCCCGCCGCGGCGTCGGCCTTCATCTGGCGGTCCCACTCGTCGTCAGGCCAATCGGCCAGTTCCGCGACAATTTCCGCCCGCTCTTCCAGCGAGAGCTTGGCGATGGCGGCCCTGATTTCCTGCACCGTGCTCATCCACAAAATCTACGCCCGCGCCCTCGTCTAGGCAATGAAAAAGGCCGCTAGTACGGCAAACCTGTACTCTGCTCGAAGGTGTTTTCGTGCCAAGACACGCGTTACGTCAATGCAGGCTCCTTCCCTCCATTTAATGCTATTTGCCCGCTCGCTGACTTCTTGCCCCCGATTCAGGGTAAAAATGCCACTTGCCATCGCTCTTGTGGGCATGAGTTTCGGGCCGAGCCAGTAAATCAGCCTCAACGAGCATCTGAAAATACTGGCTGCGACCGCATTTCAGCTCGCGGCAGCGCGCCTCAATCTCATCCCACATCGCATGGGTAAACGAAATCCCCTGCGAACGCGTGTTCTGGCCCATAAGGCTCAGTCTGGCAAATCATTGAAAATAGTTGACAAAATACCATTGAAAACGATTTTCAATAATGTACGGTACCGCCATGAGATATCAAGCCCTTTTCCTGAGTCTGCTCTTGGCCGCCACGGCTCGCGGACAGATCTTTGTCGCGAATTCTGATTCCGGCACGATTGGCGAATACACCCTTTCGGGCACAACCATTGACGCTACTCTCATATCGGGCTTGAGCTTCCCGCAAATGATCACGGTGTCGGGCTCAAACCTATTTGTTGTAAATTATAACAATAATACCATCGGTGAATACACCACCTCGGGAGCGACGGTGAATGCCTCTCTGATTTCGGGACTTAATCACCCTGATGGCATTGCGGTTTTAGGGGGCAATATCTTCGTCTCGAATCGGGGCGACGGCACCATCGGCAAATACGACGCCACGACGGGAGCCCCAGTGAATACTGCTCTCATCTCCGGGCTAAATGACCCCGCGAGCCTTACGGCTTCTGGAACCAGTTTGTATATCTCGCTCTTCGGCGACAATGGGGTTGCTGAATACACCACCTCCGGTGTTTTGGTGAACGCAGCGCTAATATCGGGTTTGAGCCAACCCTACGGTATCGCGGTATCTGGAACGGATTTATTTGTCGCCAACAATAACACGGGCCCCATTGGGAAATACACCACCTCAGGGGCAACGGTTAGTTCCACTTTGATTCCGTCTTTCAGTCAGCCCTTTGGCCTGACGGTGTTTGGCGGCAATCTTTATATCTCCAGCGATGATCAAGGCACAGTAAGCAAGTACGACCTCTCGGGAACAGCGATCAACACTTCACTTATTACGGGCTTAGGCGGCGGCACCACTGGCATCGCAGTCATTCCCGAGCCAGAGGTTTGGGCGCTTGTGGCTGGTAGCATCTCGGCCTTGTTCATTCTCTATATCCGTCGTGCCAAACCGAACCACTCTCCTTCAATTAAAATGCAGGAGTGAACTAATATGAAAATTATCTATAAGGGACAAACCATTGAGGTTAAAAACTGGCAGGTTGAACTACATCCGCTAAATCACGGCGAGCATCCAGGCACGCCGAGAACCGATTTCCACACTCCTGCAGGTATTATGCCCAGTTTTAAGAAGGAGGAGGTTTCTTTTGAATCTGAAATTAAAATGGATATTTCTGAAACATTTACGAGGCCTGACTGTGCGGCCACCTATGTAATTACAAAGAAAGGACAAGGTAGATATCATGCCACACTGCAACAATGATGTGAACCCGGAACTTGGGTCTGCACTTTATATGATAAGGATTTCAATTTTGAATCTTCGCTTCGCGCCCTTCGCGCCTTCGCGGTGAAAAAAACACCCCTCACCCGCCCGCGTTATCTGGCTTGAACCACTGGTCCACGAGGGCCTGGTAGGAGCCGTCTTCCTCCATCTCGAGCAAGGCGGTGTTGATCGGCGCGCGCAGCGTGCTGTCGTTGGCCACGACAATGCCGTAAAATTCCTTGCGGAAAACGTCGCCCGCCAGTTGCACCTGGCCCTGGCCGTCGTTCGCCGCGTAGTACTGCAAGACCGGCGCGTCGGCCACCACCGCGGCCACCTGCCCGCTCGCGAGCAATTTCATCGCGGCGGCCAGATCGTCCACCTCGGTGACCTTCGCCTTGTGCTGTTTCGCAAACGCCGCCGCTGTGCTGCCCGTCAACGCCGCCACCGATTTGCCCGGCAAATCGCCCGGCCCCTGAATGGCGCCTTTGAGGGATTTCACGGTCAACGACGTCGTGGCCGCAGCGGTGAAATAAGCAACGAACACGATGGCGCAGAACATCCAGAACAGCGCAATCAGCCGACCCAGCCAGGTGCGTGGCATCTCATCCACCTGCGAACCGATGGTGCCCATCGACCACCAAAAGGCCTTAAAAATGCCGGGGATGTAGCGCTTGTGCTCGACCACCCCGCCCTCCTCGTGCCGGCGCTCCACCAGCCACACGATGTGCGCGATGATCACCGCCGAGATCAGCATCAGCCCGAATAAGTGCAGCATCGTGGACGACAAGAGCACACCTGCGATCTCGTTTAATTCCCGGCGCGGCCCGCTCACCGCCACATCGCGCACCGCAATCTGCAAGCCCGATTCATACATCGGCTGCGAAAAATCCACATCCCGGTCGCGCTCCGCAGTGATGGACACCGCCGCAATCCCGACCTCGGCCTGCCCCGTCTTGACTTCCGCGAGCAAGGCCGCCACATCCGGCGCGGGCGCCAGGTACTCGGTTTTCAAATTCAGCCGCGCCGCCAGGGCGTTCCACAAATCCACGCTGAAGCCCTGCAACTTGCCGTCGTCGCCTTTCATCACAAACGGCGGAATCAACCGCGTGACGACGCGAAGGGGCCGGCTGCGAAATACTTCCGGCACGGCGGCCGCCGCCGGATCCGGGCCCACCGCGCCGGTTGGGGCCGGCCCGCTCTGGGCCGCAGCCAGACCACAGAGGCCCGTCAAAAAAATCGCGGCCATCGCACCCAAACGCCAAAAGGGTTTTTGCATAAATGAAGCAATACGCCCGCCGGGCCCGCTGGCAAGAGTGGAGCAGCACCATCCGACTCCATTCTCGGGCCCTCCTGCCGCCGCAACGCGGACTCCCCTTTTAGGTGCCCGCCTGCTGCCAGCAGCGGACAAGCCCATCCGCATTCCATCTAATTCCATGGCGCGGATTGCGGCGTGACCTCTTCGCCAAACTTTTTCCCCAAATCGCGCAGGTACGCATCCATGGACGCTGTGTAGCCAAAAACAAAACGGGCGAGGAAGCGAAAAAGTACGTTTTTTATTTCACCGTTTTCAGTGATGCGCATGGTGGCGCCCTCGCTGGCGGGCAGGAATTCGAGGGTCCAAATCCCGCCAAAGGGCAAATTCTCGTCGATAATTTTGAGCGCGAGTTTCTTGGGCGGATCGTTTTCGACCACCTGGTAAGTTATCGCTCGCCGCCCTCCGTTTTCGCGAAAACAAACTTGGCCATCCCGAGTCGGCAGCATCTCGACTCCCTGCAAACCGCTGCGCCAGGAAGGCGTCGCGGCAAAATTACTCGCCATGGCATAAAGCTCCGCCGGTGCCCGATGAAAAACCGCCTGTCGGGAAGCCACATGGGCTGACGGCAGGCAGGCGCCAATCACCGCCATTAAAAGAATGAGGGCAACCATCCCTCCGCCCAGAACATAAAAAGTTGTCGTCATGATTTTACGGCATTTGGCGGGCGGAGTCGTCGGGTAAAGGGGCTTCATCAGGTGGAGAGGATGCGCCGGTTTTTGGTTTTGAAGCGGTAGCGCTGCGCAGCTTGCGCCAGTACCGCCAATCCCGCCACGGCAGCGTTGCGCTGGGCCGGTGCAAGTTGTCGCAACACTCCGGCGACGTGCTTTTCATCGAGGACTGAAGCCGCGGCCATGGCCTCGGCGCCCCGTGCGGTCAGGCGCAATTCGACGATCCGACGGTCACGGGGCTTGAGTGTCCGCTGGATATAACCCTGCGCCCCGATGCGCTGCAAGGTGGCGGACATCGTTGATTCCGCCACGCCGCAATGCCGCGCCAGTTCCGCGGCGGAAACCGGCTCCTTTTCATCCAGATGTGACAACAGAACGGAATCCCGGGTGGAGAGCCGGTAGGGCGTGGAGCGCGCCCTCACATGCTCCACATGGCAGGCCAGGTAAATCAACGGGTAGTGGCGCTGGAGCGCCCGGACGAGATGCCTCATTCCACCGCAGCATAGCAAAAAAACGATGGTTCGTCAAAACGAAGGGTTTTCAGGTAGTGTCCTAATTTGAAAAAAGGCCCGTTTCGTAGCGCGGAGCTTTAGCCCGCGCTCCTTTTTATTCGCATAATCCCGGGCGCGGGCTAAAGCGCCGCGCTACAAATGCAGAATCGGCGACCTTCAATAGTCGCGCCTCTAAAAACTCCCCAAGGCCCGCCACTACGGGCGCGATTCCCACCGCGAACGAACGGCCTGACCCGCTTCGTTCCGGCAGAAACCGCGCCCGCTCCATGGCTACTGAGCGGCCGCTGTGACCGATATCATCGCCCAAGACCACTGCCCGCCCTTGGGCATCGCCTGGCGTTGCAGTGAGCATTTTGACGAAAGTCATTGCGCGCGTTTAAATATCTAACCTCCGCTCGCGGCCCAAAACGCACAACTTTCTTTCATTTTTATTCAATTTTCTGCGCGGTGGCCCCAAAAATGTCTTCGTAGGCGTACATCCAGGCCGCGATCGTGATCGGTATGGCCACGAATTGTCCGACGCAGAAGGCCAGCAATCCGGCGATGTACAGGAGACCCAAAACAATCGCGAAACCGAAAAAGGACCACCATTGGCGGGAAATCGTCTTGCGGCTCAGTTCCATCGCCGACCAAAAATCCAGCCGCTTGTCCACCACCAGCGCGAGCGTAAACCGCCACGCCACCCACAGATAGATGCCGGGCAGCAGGCAGAAAAGAAACCCGAAGAAAGTCAGCAGATAGCAAACAAACGCCGCCAAAAAGAGATCGAGAAAGGCGAAGGCAAAAACGGAAAAGGGCGTTTTCACGTCGGCCGGCAGCTTCCGGATTTTGCGCAAGAAATACCAAGCCAGCCCACCCTCCAAAGGGCCGACCACCAGCATGTACACCACGCCGGAGCCCATATTGACATTAACGTGCGTGCCTTGGTTCTCGGACGACTGGTAAGTATTGCTGCTGGCCGCAGCCAGCACGGACAAGAGCACCACAATCAGCGCCGTCGTCGCAACCATGGGCCAGAAATCGCTTTTCACCAACGCCCAGCCGCGGCTGAGGCAACTGCCGATGTCCAATTGGTAATTGCGCGCCGAAATTTCCTGCCACATGGCCTCGGCCTTGCCCGTCTCCGGCTTGGTGAAGCCGCGGAAAAAGGCGGTGGCGGCATTCTCCTTCGGCGCGCCTCCGGGCGTGCTGGATATCGTCTCGACCGCAGATTTCACCTGGCTGGCTTGCTGGTAGCGCCGCTCGGGCTCCTTTTCCAGCGCCCGCAGCACGACGTCGTCGAGCCGCACATCAACCTGGACTTTTTGCGACGGCGACGCAAACCGCCCCAGCGGCAACTCGCCGGTGAGCATTTCATAAAACACCACGCCGAGCGAATAAATGTCCGCGCGGTGGTCCACTTCCAGCGGCTTTTCCACCTGCTCGGGCGCCATGTAGTGGGGCGTGCCCATCACATGGCCCGCCTCGGTGATGGTGTAATCGCGCGTGCCCGGCCCGAGCAATTTCGCCAAACCAAAATCGGCGATCTTCACCCGCCCGCGCTTGTCCACGAGAATATTCTCCGGCTTGATGTCGCGATGGACGACACCGGCGTCGTGCGCGAATTGCAGTGCCTCGCACAGTTGCGGAATGATGCCGAGCGCTTCGCGCGGCGAGAGCTTCGTCGTGCGCTCCAACTGCCGGAGGTTCAGCCCATCCACGTACTCCATCACAAAATAGCGGTAACCGCCGGTTTGCCCGAAGTCGTAAACGGCGACGATGTTGGGATGGCTGAGCTTGGCCAGCGTGCGGGCCTCGCGGCTGAAACGCTCCGCAAAGCCGGGATCCTCATCCATCTTGGGCGATAAAATTTTCAGCGCCACCAGGCGGTCGAGCGCCGGCTGTCGCGCCTTGTACACCGCCCCCATCCCGCCCTGGCCGATGAATTCCAAAATCTCCAACTGCGGGAAATGGGCCGCTAAGGCGGCGGGCGTGGGCGGCTCAAACTTGAGGTCTGCGGCCTGCGCGCCGGGCCCTTGCGAGTCAGCGCCCGCCTTTAACAAGCATTCCGGGCAGATGCCCAGGGGCGTGCCGGGGGGCACGGTTTTCCCGCAATGCGGGCATTTGGGTTCGTTGTCCATGAGGAGCCTCTGCTGCATACAGAGGCGAACCGCGGGAAAGGTTACAAAAAATGTCCGCTCCTTCGATCAGGCGCTCTTTTGGGGGTTTGATTTTACGGAAATCATAATCAGGAACGCCACGACAATCACCGGAATCGCAACGGGCAGCAGAAAGGGAAGGGCCAAGGCAATGAACACGAGCGCGGTGAACGCGAGGATGACGAAAACCAGCAGTCCCGACCCGACCAAGGCCAGAGCGGCAATTATCAAGCCCACCACCATGACCACGGCGCCGGCCAGCAGCCCCGCCGACCCCACGAAGAACTTCTCCGCGCCATGCACTTCCTGTCCATTGACTGTGACGGTGAATGCCTGGTGGACCGTCCCCAAGGAAAACCAGGCGGTCGCCGCGAGAATGACGAGTAGAAATACCCAGGGTAGTATTTTCAGCAATTTAATCATGCGTGGCCTCCGCTCCATTCATACGAGAACTGCGGGAATTGTTACTAAGAATCGCTTTCTTGGCGGAAATCCTTGTCGCCCTACCCGGCCAGCACCCGCAGGAGGTGCTGCAATTCCTCCTTAACCTCATCGGGTTCGGCCACCGTTTGCGCGATTTCACTTTGGAGCAATTGCCGGTACCGCTGCCTCAGCCGGTGCACCGCCACCCGCAAGGCGCCTTCACTAAGTTGCAATCGCGGGGCGAGTTCCGCATAAGGCACGGCGCTGCGCTCGCCCGCGAGGCAAAAACTCAACTGTTGGAAAAGCTCGCCGTGGCCTTGGCGCACAAATTCGCTCCGCAAGCGCTCGGTCACCGTGCCGAGGAGTGTCAGCGCCCATTGCCGCTCGTAAATGCTTTCCGGCGTGGCGTGCTCCACGGGCTCATGGCTGTAACGGGTTTCAGCCGCCTCGCCATCCAGCGGCACCACTTTGCGGGCATCGCGTTTTTGCGCATGAGCAAAATCCCGGGCACTCGCCAGGTGATTTTTCATCGCCGCCAGCAGGAAAGCCCGAAAGCGGCCCTTCGTCGGCGCGAGGCCGGCGAGGGAATTGAGTTCGAGCAGGCGCGCGAAAAACCCCTGCGTCAAATCCTCGGCATCGGCCGGAGCATGGCCGCGGCGGCGCACAAACGCATAAAGCGGATACCAGTACGCCTGGCACAATCCGCCCAAGGCTTGCCGGGCGCTGGCCGAATCTCCGCGGCCCGCTGCCAGCACCACCGACCATTGCGTCGTGGCAAAATGGGCGCGCCCGGTCGGCGCTTCCGCGCGGGAACCCGGGGTCGGCGATGCAGTGGGGGCCGTCGCAGTCACTCCCGGCAGCGTACCAGCGTTCGTTCGCCCGACAAGGGAATTTACGGTGGCCCTATTATAATTTAAGGCAATGCTCCGGGCGGCAGTTGGATTTTTTCCTCCGATTGCGGCACCGCAAAAAACACCAGCGTCTTGCCCGACTTGGCTTCTTCAAAATAGCCGAGCGTCACCAGGGCGTTAAAATCATTCCGCGCGGTTTGCCGGGACAAGCGGTGGGCGCGGGCGTGTTCGCGCAGGGTGTGGCGGTGCGCGGGGTGTTTCAGGGCCTGCGCCAGGAGCGCGTGCTGGCGGGGATTCAAGTTCGCGACACCTGCGCATTGCTGCTCCGCCGCGCGGGTCTCCGTCTCCTGCTGCCGGACCTCGTCCTGCTGCGCCCGTTGCGCGCGCTCAATGAGCCCAAGCTGGTGCGCCACGAAATAGTTCAAATCGTTGTCGTCCGTCTCCGTGTCGTGCACCGCGCGACGGTAAGCGCCGGGAGCATCCCGCAAAAGCCGCGACAACGAAAGACACGCAAAATCATCATAGCCGGCGTGCCAGACGGCCCAATAGAACACTGCGCGCGCCATCGGGCCGTTGCCGGTGGCGAAGGGCTGGTCGTGCAACACCCAAAAATGCGCCAAAATCGCGCGCACCACCGGATGCACAAAAAACCCAGGCGCGCGGCCATTCGCAAACGCCAGCAGGGCCTTGAGCCGCGCCGGCAGCTCCGCCGACGGCGGCGGTGCGTGCGCGAATCCGCCTTCCTCGTCCTGAAATTCCAAGGGCTGGTCTTCCCGCCGCAATTGCCCCGCCGGCCGCGACCAAGCGGTTCCGGCCAGCAGACGTTGGTGCATTTCGCTAAAAAGCGCCAACGACAAGGGTTGCCCACGCGCTTCCCGCACAAATTCCAAGGTGTGGTAAGTGTTTTGAATCAGTCGCTCCTCATCATCTTGGGGCGTGCGGCCCGTGCGCAATAATTCCCGCGCCAGTTCAAGAGGTGTGGCGACGCCCTCCACGGTCCACGTCCCGGCCGCCTCCTCCATAAGCGCACTCACCATGTGTCGTTCGCGCGCCCGCACTCTCTGCGTGCGGCGGGCGGCCTTCACCTCCGTCCCTTCCCTAACCTCCTTTGCCTCCTTCGCCTCGCGATCCAGCCGGTGCAACGCTTCAGCAAACGGCTCCATGGCCCCCAAAGTGAAAGGGCGCCCATCCCGGTCTTTGAGCCCAATCTCGCGCCGGCCCGTTTGACGATGCAGTTTCATCGCCAGCCAGCACTCCCGGACCGAAAGATGCGCCGGAACCGTGTGTGGCCCGATTTTCCGCCAGTGAAGATACCCGGCTGGAAGGTCTGTCGAGCCCACTCGCAATAGCTCAAGCAATCGAGCCGCATCTATCTTCTCGTCGATGACGATTTCATCAATTGATCCCAGTTTATCCATGCTATTCATTTAATTGTATGCAAACAAGAGAGTTACGTGATTCATTAAATGCTAAAAGTTTACTTTATAGCATATCATTACTTTAATTTTTGAATACATATGCTAATTTCTTTAAATCTAGCCAACTCCTATGCCTTGACGCAAGCCAAAATTGTGGAGATTTCATTGGGGTCAAAATCCTCCTTAGTGGTTTAGCAAGCCTTTCGCTTGCCAAAGCATCGGCCACAAATGGGATATCAGTTTCGTCGTCAGTGACCCTCTGAAAAGAATTGCCTACCTCACCCTGGCCCTATTTTGACTCTCCTCCGACTCCGCGGTCGCCCATTTTCTCCTGCTCCCATGTCAACTCCCCCGAACCTACCCTTTCCCGATTGCCATGTTGATGAGCTGCGCGAGCTTTTCCGCCAGCAAGGGGCCGAGGCGGTCATTGCCTTCATCCTCGCCCACCCCGACCGCAGCCAGCGCCGGCAGTTGTTCTCCCTCGCCCACCAGGTCATCGGCTGCGCTGAGGGTCATGGCGGAAATCTCGATGACTACATCGTGCTGATGCACGCGGCCTTTGCTGAATTTCTCAAGCAAGCCACGGAGGAGAAGGATCCGGCGGAGGCGGCGAAGCGCAAGGACGGCGCGAATATGCTCAGCTATAATTTTGCGTCCACCTTGGCTGAGTGCTGGCCGGAAGACCCGGCGCCACGACTTGGCCACCATTTTCGCGCCGGACTGCGGGCGGCCGAGCGCTGCCTCGCCTGGCGGCGTGAGCTCAATAAACCTCCTTTCTCCTTCTCGCTGGCCTGGTGGGCCAAGGGCGTGCACGAACTCTCGCTGGCCAATTTTGCCGCGGCCGCCACCAGCTTCGCCGAATCCGCCGCCCAAGCCACCCTCGCCGCGCGCACCGACGGCCGGAATCCCGCCCTCGTGCCCAACGGTGATTATCTATTCGTGCTGGCCGAAGGCTACCGCGGGCTCGCGCTCGCCCGGGCCGCTGATCCCGCCGGCGCGCCCCTGTTTGCGGCCGCCTGCACCGCCTTCGAGCAAACGATCGCGCAATTTCCCGGCGAACACGCCGATGACGCGCAAGTCGGTCTCGCGCAATTGCGCTGCATGAAGGAACGGCTGGAAAAACGCCTGGGTGCCGCGTAGATCACCAGCAAAATTTCATCGGTTGCAGACTTTGCGCAAAATTTTGCTTTCTCAGCGGCTCCCATCTGTTAAACGGTTGTCCCATGGAGCAACCGCGGAGCAAGCGCCTGGTGATTCTCGCCCATTCCGTGAAGCGCAGCCACTGGTGTGTCGCCGGCAAGGAACTATTCCTGCGTAACGGCCAATGGACGCCCGGACTTTGGGTGCGCCCGATTGACCCGGCCTTCGAAGGCGCCATTACGGCCGAAACCATGCGACTGGAGGACGGCAAAAACCCGCAGTTTCTCGATATCGTGGATGTGCCCGTGCTCCATTGCGCGCAAGACCCCGGCCATCCGGAAGATTGGATCGTGGATTCGTCGCGCCGCTGGCAGCGCCATGGCCTGTTTCCCTGGACGCAGTTGGGAAACTGCTCGACCGGCCCGCGCACTTATGGAGCAGCCGCACGGACCCGCGCAAGCTTGCCGCAGGGTTCGTGGCCAAGATGCTGCGTCCGGCCAGCCTGTACTTCATCAAACCGTCGGGCGCGATCAAAGCGGTCCTCTTTTGGGATGAGGAAAAGAAGCGTCTGAAAAACCGCCTGCACTTGCGATACAACGGCGTGGACCACGAATTCGACATCACTGATCCACTGTTCGAGAGCCATTACGTCGGCCACCTGCGGGCGAAAGGCCGGGAGCCCGTGGAAATTTCACTCGCGGCAGGCGGGCGGCTGCATCTTTGCCTGAGCTTGACCCCCGAGTTTCACGGCGCACATTATAAAATTGCCGCCACCCTCTGGGAAGCGCCGCCCGCATGAGCCCGCTGTTCACGATTGGTCATTCGAACCACGACCTGCCGTCGTTTCTCGCGCTGGCGCAGCAGCACCGCATCGAGGAAGTGGCAGACGTGCGCTCGAGTCCCTACAGCCGGCACACGCCCTGGTTCAATCGCGACGCGCTGGAGCACGCGCTCAAGCTCGCCGGCGTGCGCTATTTGTTTCTCGGTCGCGAACTGGGTGCGCGGCGCGACGAACGCGAGTGTTACATCCAGGGCAAGGTAAGCTATGAACGCATCGCCACGGCGGCGCAATTTCGCCAAGGCCTGGAGATTTTGCGCCGTGAGACGGCCGTGCGGCGTGTCGCGTTATTGTGCGCGGAGAAGGACCCGCTCGACTGCCACCGCACCGTGCTCGTCGCCCGCCACGCGGCGGCGTTTGCCGAGATTTCGCACATCCAGGCCGATGGTTCGCTTGAACCGCACCGCGCCACCGAACAGCGGATGCGCCGCCTGTATGGCTTGTTCGACTCCGATCTTTTCCTCCCGCCCGAGGCGCAGTTGGCCGCGGCCTACACCCGCCGTGGCGCCGACATCGCCTACGTCGAGGAAGCCGAATCCAGCGCCACCCCTTAAATTATTTCCTTGGAAATCTTCACCATCGGTTTTACCAAGAAAACCGCCCCGCAGTTTTTTGAAAGCCTGCGCGCGGCCCAGGTGCTCCGCGTGGTCGACGTGCGGCTGAACAACACCTCGCATCTCGCGGGGTTTAGCAAAAAGGGCGACTTGGAATACTTTCTCGAAAATGTGCTGCACGCCGGGTACGTCCATCTACCCCTGCTCGCTCCGACCCAGCAAATGCTCGACGCTTATAAGAAGAACGGCGGCGACTTGGGGGTGTACGAACGCGAATTTCTGGCGCTCATGGCCAGCCGCGAAATTGAGAAAAACGTGCCGCGCGAGCTGGTGGACCGCGGCTGCCTCCTCTGCAGCGAGGAAAAGCCCCATCACTGCCACCGCCGGCTGGTAGCCGAATATTTTAAGGAAAAATGGGGCGGCGTGGAGATAAGACATTTGGGGGCCGACCAAAAATCTAAACGCCACCCATGAAAACCAACCCTAAATCCGCCAATTCCTCTGCGGTGGCCCGACGTCAACTCAAGATCGTTGAATGGTCTGATGAAGATGTATGTTTCGTGGGTAGTGCGCCGCCCATCATTGGCCCCTGCTGTCACGGCCGTACGGAGACCGCTGTGATGGTTCAACTGGCCACAATAGTTGAGGAATGGACCACTCTTATGCTACGAGAAGGCGATTCTTTGTCACATGAATCGAAGGTGCTTGGTTTTCCATATAGACTAAAGCATTTGCCATGAATATTCTCTTCCTATTCGGAGCTGGAATATCGATTAATTCAGGCGCTGATAGCACTCGACAACTGACCCAGAAGATATTGGACGCTAAGCTATATTCCCATACGGACGGAGGCTACTATCCCGTGGGCACGACCGACCGCGCGCCGAATAGCGACATGCCCGAATTTTTGAATTTTTTACGCAAAGAAATAGCCCGATATCTCGGAGTCAAAGCTTGGGTCATAAACTATGAACAGATTGCTTATCTGGCATTGCAGATTGACCGAGAATACGGATCCCGCCGCAATCCTGCCTTTCAAGACTGGCTCAAAAAGGCCGAAAAGAAATTCCCGCTGCTACCCCGCAAGCATAGCCATTATATGGCGGACGAACCTATAATGGCATATGCACATGAGGCCTTGGCCTTTATGACATCAGCAATCGCCATCGAGCTCAGTAAATATTACGAGCCAAAAGGCTTTGACTGGCTCAACGAGCTAATAGCCAACCATGACCTCAATTTGAACTTTGTCACCTTGAATCATGATGTTCTTCTGGAATCCTTTCTTAGAAAGGTTGGCTTTAATTTCCATGACGGCTTTTATGACCAAGGGGACCACGATCGCTTTTCGGGAAGCAGGCTACATTCTTCTCCCTTGCCAAAGCTAATCAAGCTTCACGGCTCCTTGGATTGGCATCCTTGTAATGGCATATCTAATTACCATATAGCACGTACACGCAAGGGCGGACCCGATAAGAACCATCACATCCATCAGAATGGCACTCAATCCTATCCTCTACTGACCATTGGAACTTACAATAAGCTCGAAGACTATAATTACGGAGTGTTTCCGCACCTGCTAACATGTTTTCAAAATCTACTTTATCAGACCGATAAAGTAGTCGTCTCTGGCTATGGTTTTGGGGACGCAGGCGTAAATTTAAGGCTTTTCGATTGGTTAGGTAGCGAGCCCAGTAAGCAACTGGTGATAATCCACCCCAAGCCAAGCGAGCTTGAACTCCTTGCGCCGTACCATGCTAAAGTTCAATTGAAGAGATTTTTTCGAATTAAGAAATTGCAGTTCCTAAATTGCGCATTTGAAGCAACTGACGCCGCCACGCTGGCAGCATTATTGTTTTCAAATTGATTTTCTAGACTGGAGAGCTAGGCAAAGCAGCCCCGACATCTGTCTTCTTCATTTCCGGGCAGCAAAAGGCCCCGACCGTCCTTGCGGACAATCGGGGCCATAATACTGGCAACGACCTACTCTCGCGCCGCAAGAACGCGGCACTACCATTGGCGGATGAGGGCTTAACGAGCGTGTTCGGGATGGGAACGTGTGTTTCCCCTCTCCTGTGATCACCAGAGTTGGTTCCCGCCGCTGCCGCAGTGGGTAAAAGGTGATCGACACTCGCTGGCGCGCCGTCCTGGCGCGGTCATGGCCCGCAGATCCGCCGAGGCGTGGGTTCGTCGTTGCACGAACCGGCAGCGGCTCACTGGGAAAATGACGTTTAATGCATTGGGGAGGTCACTGGCCCGAAATGCCCGACCTACCATTTAAAATGGCGGCGGTTCAAATTTCTCTCGGGTCATTAGTACCGGTAAGCTCAACACCTTACAGTGCTTACACCGCCGGCCTATCTACCAGGTAGTCTACCTGGACCCTTTAGCCGTCTTGCGACGGAGGGAGAGCTTATCTTGGGAGGAGCTTGGCGCTTAGATGCTTTCAGCGCTTATCTCTTCCGTGCATAGCTACCGGGCGCTACCGCTGACGCGATAACCCGAACACCAGAGGCACGTCATTCCCGGTCCTCTCGTACTAAGGAATGAACCCCTCAACTCTCCAACGCCCACAGCGGATAGAGGACCGAACTGTCTCACGACGTTCTGAACCCAGCTCGCGTACCGCTTTAATTGGCGAACAGCCAAACCCTTGGGACCTTCTCCAGCCCCAGGATGCGATGAGCCGACATCGAGGTGCCAAACCGCGCCGTCGCTATGAACGCTTGGGCGCGATCAGCCTGTTATCCCTAGCGTACCTTTTATCCTTTAAGCGATGGCCATCCCACGATGAACCACCGGATCACTAGAGCCTGCTTTCGCAACTGCTCGACTTGTGAGTCTTACAGTAAAGCCCCCTTATACTCTTGCGCTCAACGGCCGGTTACCATCCGGCCTGAGGGGACCTTCGCAATCCTCCGTTACTCTTTGGGAGGAGACCGCCCCAGTCAAACTGACCCGCTACCACTGTCCCCCGGCCGGTT